>Ga0334893_1000189_pt1 | contig 101449 bp, 88 predicted proteins | sample GraSluR3_MG_5_FD_207218 | JGI IMG/M metagenome (GOLD analysis project Ga0334893, IMG submission 207218) | Sludge microbial communities from methane-producing bioreactor in Wageningen University, Netherlands - Granular Sludge_09_05-R3 | ecosystem: Engineered > Bioreactor > Anaerobic >...
CAGTAAGCGTAAACTCGTAGCCCATATCAGTTGAATGGGCTACCAAGTAAACTATGAGTATGATGATTAGGCAGGCTTGTTCAGTATTTCTTTCCTCTGAGAATATAAGGCTGTGTTCGGTTCGGGTCCGGCATTGCAGAACGGAGTCTTGTGAAATAGTCGTCTATGTTGCTGAGATCAGCCCTGCCGGGTACGAGGGCGTCCCAGTCCTCATCTGTTTTGCAGCCGCCGGCATTATCGAATACATGAGTCAGGTAGCTATGGGGATTTATACCCATGGCCTTGCAGCTCTCAACCAGGGAATAATAGAGCGCAGAAACCTTTGCTCCCTGCGGCGTGATGCAGAAAAGGAAGTTTTTCCGAGCCACCGCGAAGGGCCTGATCGAATTCTCGGCCAACTGGTTCGAGCTGGTTGCATAGCTGTAGTCGAGGAAGGCGGTCAGCTGTTGCCAGCGTTTGAGCGGGTACTTGATCGCATTCTCCAGTTCAGAGCCCTTGAGAACGGTCTTGCTGTGGTCGAGCAGCCATTGCTTTATGGCGGCCAGGTCCGGCTCAAGGATTTCCCTTCTCTTGGCAAGGTATTGCCGCTCGGTCAGTGCCTGCGGACCCTTCTGGGCATCGGCAAGCTCACCTTCATGATGGAAGAAGGTGCCGTAGAGGCCGACCAGCTCGCCTGCGAGCTTTGCGCGCTTGTTCGTCTTGAGTATTTCTGCAGCCTTGCGCCTTGCGTGCACCATGCATCCCAGATGGGTGAAAGACTCCTGCCCACCGCTGCGGGATACCGCTGCATTGTGATAGCCGCTGAGTCCGTCGCTCTGGACCACCTTTGTATAATCCTTCAGGAAGTCGGCTATCACCTCGTCGGTCCTCTGTTCGCTGAAGGTGAACACCACAGGGCCGCGGCTGCCGTCACGGTCTGTGGCCGCCCTGACGATCATGAAGCAGTTGCGGTTGCTGTCGCTTTCCTTCTGGCCCGGCACCTCGAGCACTCTCAGGCCGGTCTCATCGACGTTCCAAAGAGGATAGCTGTACATCGCCCGGTCCAGGGCCTTGCCCAGGTTTTCCAACGCACCTCCGGCAAGCATCATCCATCCACTCATCACCTGTCTGGAGAGGCCTCTCTGCTCCTGGACAAGTTTTTGCTCCTGACGATACAAGGGAAGTCCGAACTGCATCTTGTCGGTGACGATCGTCGCCAGCAGCGACGGGTCGCAAACGGTGCCGCAGAGCACCGAATTGTCGTTGCAGACGACAAGCTTTGCATTCTGGCCGGGTTCGGGGAGGCAGTTGGTGCATTCGAATTTCGGATAGTGGTGGCGCACGATGACCTTTGAGGCAGGAATCACCGACAGGGTGTCCCTGACGAACTCGCCGCACTGGTGCATGACAGACTCACAGCTGCATACAGGTGTCTGCCCCTGGTGGTGGATGTCGACCACGGGGGTCGCCGGGTGCAGGGTGAGCATCCTGCTGCGTGAGGCCCTTCGGGTGTATGACTTCACCTTCTGTTCGGTCGGCGGAGCCTCTGTGTTCTCCATGGCGTCGCAAAGGTTTTCCAACTCGGCCTCGTCGAACAATCCGACGCCCAACTGGTGCGAGCTCTCGATGCTTCTGCCGTAACGTTTCTGGGTTGCCAGCAGATACAGCTTTCTCCAATGTTCGGTGCGGGCCCTCTCCAGGGCCAACTCATCCTCCAAAGCCTGTATCCTGTTCTTGTATTGGTGCTCGTCCATCAGTGCTTCTTTCATGGTTGAAAGTATACCATAATAGAGCTTTAATTACAAGCATTACAATAAATTATATGCTTTTTTTGATGAGATTTACAGCCTAGAATTCGTACCTTCCTTCCTGTATGGGAATCCTTCTGAACACATCTTCTCCGCCCAGCATCCTCAGCACATCCTCGCGGCTGATGAGCCGGGCTTCCCCCTCGTCGCGTGGCCATCTGAAGGTCCCCTCACACAGGCGTTTGTGCAGAAGCAGGAACCCGTTGTCCCATACCAGGGCCTTGACGATGCGTCCCCGTCCACCGCAGAAGAGAAAGATGCTCTTGCCGAATACATCCATGCCCAGCTGCTCCTGTACCAGGTAAGCCAGTGCCTGGCTTCCCAGCCTCATGTCGGTGATGCCGCAGCAGATATAGTGATTGTAGTCCTTCGCATCGAGGAAGATCATCGCCCGACCCCCTTGATGGCCGCAAGGACCTTGCTCAGTTCATCAATGCTGTAGTCGGGGCCGAGATGGATCGTACTACCTTCATAGTCGATGCTCAGCTGAGCATTGGGTCTTCCAACCTTAGACCTTTGCGTTCCCACCAACACCAACGCACCTCTACCTTCATTGCTGACCCTACGCCCCTGCTTGCCGCTCGGATAGATGTGTTCGGTGTCGAATTGCCTGACCCAACCGAGAAACGTAGAGTCGTTGATCCCTTGCTTCCTGGCAAACGTGGTGGTGTAGCACTTGGTTTCTAGATACTCCTGCAGGAATTCGTTTACCAAAGCCTTCTTCTGCTCTATCTCCCATCGCAATGGCGGTTTGTTTCCCATGTCTTTCATTGCCTCCTGTGGGCAATGATGCCATGCTCTTTCTCTTCTCTCAACGACCTATGAAATGACGCTTACCCTTGCCATGCTTGATTTTGTATTCCTTGGTATATTGCTTGCTCATACACTCCTCCTATGACTGTAAGAAGCATATGTTTCTTTGGGTTTTCTTGAAATGCTATCTTAATTGACGCTTACTCTCATTCTTGATATTGGCATGCAGATCAAGCTTCGTGCTCGCTCTGAATTGGGTGAGCGTCATGTTTTGCCTGAGGTCCGGCAAGCCGAGCATTCCGGAGATGTCAAGGTAAGCCTGGTTGACGCAGGTGGGAGTCACCACCATCTTGGGATACTCTCCCTGTAGCAATGCCAACGGCTCAGATATCGCCTTCATGATCTCCTCGGCAGAGAGCGATACTGCCCAGCCGTTCTCTGCCATCAGGTACTGCAGGTAGCGGATGATGCACAGGCTGACGTAACACATGGCGAAATGCCCCTTGATATGGTCGTCGCTCCAGACGAAGACAGGCCTTGCCTGCAGATCGGTCTTGAGCACCCTGAAGCTTTCCTCTATCTTCCACTGGCCCCGGTAGATGGTCATCGCTTCCTCGGTGCCCAGCTCCAGTCGGTCGGTGACCACCGCATAGTAGCCGTCATAGCGTGCAGCCTCCCGGATCCTGGCCTCGTCAAGGGCGAATTCCTTCCCGTCAAGTTCCATCGAAAGGTACTGGTTGCAGCCCCTGCGCAGGGCTGCCTTCATCTTCGCCGGGCTGTCCAGCTTGGCTTTCAGCCTCTCGATCATCCTGTTTCGGTCGGCCGCATCCTTGTCGGCACGCTTGGAGCTATAGGTTATGTGGATGTTGGCCTCTATCTCGACCTGCTTGTACTTCGGGCACGGGCCGCGCAACCTCTGCGCAGCGCGCTCTTGCTTCAAGGCCCGCCGCTCCTGCTCCGACATCTCCACATTGGCAGAGATCTTGTCCCTCAGCACCTTGGATGCATAGCTGAGCTCGCCGCTCTCGCCGTCGTACAGCTCCACCTCCCAGGGCTTGTCATCGCCGAACACCTTCTTCTTGAACTCATCCTTGGACCGCTTGAGCGTATAGCTGACCACGAAGTGGTAGCCCCCACCATGCAGGAACAGCAGGTTGTCGCTGGCGTTCATGCCCCGGTCGGCGACCACTGTTATCCCCTTGAGGCTGTACCTGTCCTTGAGCTTCGCAAGGGACCCGACGAGGGTGTTCTGGTCCATCGTGTTGCCTGCAAACAGCTCATAGGTGATGGGGATGCCGTTGTTGTCGATCAGCAGGCCCATCACCACCTGCACCTCGTTGCTCTTGTGGTCCTTGGAGAAGCCGAAGAGCCTCAGCTCCCCCCACTTGGTGCTCTCGAAGGCATAGGTGGTGACGTCGTAGCAGGCGATGTCCTCCCTTCTCGTGGTCTTTCTCTTGAAGAAGGAGCACAGGTGCTCCACCAGCGCCTCCTTCTGCTCCGAAAGCACATCCAACACCGAGTAGAACACATCCAGGCCCAGGGGCTCCATCCCCGCAAACCTCTGCCGGTCCGATACGCTTGCACGTATGCTGTCGGGCGCGCAGCACCGGTGGGCGACCAGGTAGTAGATCGCATCCCTCACCTGTCCGGCATTCCTCTTGGTGCAGTTCTTCTTCAAAAACGCATCCAGTCCCATGACCTCGAAGAGCCTGGCGATGATGGCATGGCCGAAAGAATAGGAGGCACAAGCATCAGAGGGTGCGGCGATGATGCCGTTGGCAAGACAGAGCGTTATGGGTTTCTGGGCCTCCTTGAGGGCAAGCGTCTCTTGCCTTACCTGCTCCTTGAGCTTCTGCAGAAAGCCGGGATCTTCGGCAAGCAGGTCCGACAATTTGCCGACCTTGCGGATGATGGTGGTCCTCTTCTTCTTGGTCCCGGGTATATGGGTGTCCTCCCTGACGGTGACCACCTCATACCCCTTCGGTCCTCCCAGTGCTACGTACATGGCAGTTTCCTCTTGGGGACACTATAGCACGGCAATGGGGCTGTGTAAACACGTTTGGTAGGATTTGGTAGGATATTTATATTATATTAAAAAACCCAGAAACCTTTGATTCAGCTTCTGGGCAATGGATTATTTCGAAAAATGGGTTTAGCAAGTCATAAAGTCAGGAAGGAAGAAGAGATACAAAAACCCACAGTACGCTCGTTACGCTTTCCCTTTCTTCGAGGTAAGTGAACACCTAACCTATCTGTGCATCCATAAAATGCTTGCTCTGTTTCTTGATTTTTCTCAATTCCTTCTTTTGTGCTTTTGCCCACTCTCGACGACTTATCAAGGCAACCTGTTCGACAGGTCTGCCCCCGATGAACTGAATGATCGCACTCTCTGTCTCTTCAGTACCGGTGGCTTTGGGGTAGTTGATAAATCCGTGAACGGTTTTCTTGACCTCAAGATACTTAACCGGGGTGTCGGCGCTGGAGAGGGCGTCGGCATACAGCATTCCGTCATCATGCAGAGGGTCGTACTCTGCACCAATGATGAGCGTTTGAGGGAGTCTGGAATGATCTTTGCTCAACAGTGGAGAAAAGAGCGGATTGAAGATGTCTTTCGGCTCTCGCTGGTAACTGTTGATGAAGAAAGCCATCTGCTTGTCAGTCAACGTTGGGGAATCTTTGTACTTCTCATAAGAGTTGGTTCTCATCCTTCCGTCGGTAACCGGGTACAGAAGTACTTGTCCTGCTATGGCCGGCCCTTTACGATCGCGTGCAAGGCGACTGACAGAGGCTGCGAGATTCCCTCCCGCACTATCACCGACTAGATAGATGCGGTCTGGGTCGGTTTTCCAATACCTGCAGCCGGCACTAGCCCAGAGCAGGGTGTCGTAGCAGTCTTCAACAGCAGTGGGGAATTTATATTTTGGAGCGAGTCGATAGTCCACTGAGAGCACGGCCGCACCTGTGATATCAGAAAGATGGGCACAAAAGAAGTTGTATAAATCCATGTTGCCCCAAATCCAGCCGCCTCCATGGTAGAAAATGATAAGGGGTGTCAAATCACTGATCCCTCTCGATCTTTGTTTTTCAAAGAAGTAGCCTGTTATCATTCCGTCAGTTACGGGAATGATAAAGGTTTTGGTCGCGATATTACGCGCACTCCTGCCAAGCAGTTTGCGTATAACGAGGTTGTTGGGTATCGATATATTGTTAATCTCTTCGATGCGCTTGGGAGTCAGCCCTTCAGGATCGGTAAAGGCGATCTTGTTGATCAGGGCGACTAGGCGTTTCATCTTAGGAGATAAATCATAGTCAGCCATAGTGGTCACATCGTAGTATATAGAAAGATTGCGCGCAAGCTTTTCAGTATGTGTTGCGTTCATTTTTGAATTTTTAATGAGTATTTATACAAAAACACAAACTGTGTAGTACTCCAAGAAGTTGGTATTTCATTAAATATTATCTCGATGCATGGACTGCTTCGGTATGAATATTCCATGCATATAGATGAGTATTGTTTGCAAAAAAAAGTGCACCGAAAGTAGAGTTTTGTTGCTTCAATATCAAGGATGTTGCTATACTTATGCAATGAGTAGCAACGTCATGGTTCTAGAACAAGCCCGGTTCGGTTACGGTTTCATCACAGCCCCTTATCTTTTGGATGGTTGTGACGAATATTATCTGCGTAACTTGCAGAATGCAAAGGATAAGCAACGGTATCGGCATCTGACAGAACAGGAAATTGATATCCTTGTTGAGAACCTGAACAGCAGTCCTTGTTGGAGTGATGTGCTCGTAACAGATCCTTTTGATCCTGCATTGGTGAAAAACAGTGAGTTTTATGGCTTGGTCCGTCTCGGAAAAATAAGTAAACAAGTTATTACGTTCCATGATTTCAGTGTGCCTGTGGGTATAGCGAACAGCCGTATTGTCAGCTGCGATATTGGAGACAACTGCGCCATTCTCGACTGTAGTTATCTCAGCCACTACATCATCGACGACCAAGTTATTCTTTATCGGCTTGGAGAGATGCAGACAACCAACCATGCCAAGTTCGGCAGCGGGGTGCTGAAAGAGGGAGAGGACCCTGAAGTGCTTGTGACCATGGACATCATGAATGAGGCAGGGGGAAGGGCAATACGACCTTTTAACGGGATGATTCCTGCCGACGCGTATCTTTGGGGGACGTTTCGGGATGACGAGGCGCTGATGCATGTCTTCGAAGCCCTTACTGATAAAACGATGGATCGGCGAAGAGGGTATTACGGGTATGTTGGTAATCAATCAGTGATTAAGTCCTGTGATACCATAAAGGATGTATATTTTGGACCCGGTTCTTACGTAAAAGGAGCGAACAAGCTCAAGAATCTCACGTTGCGTTCAAGCATTGAGCAACCGGTTCAGATAGGAGAAGGGGTTGAGCTGGTGAATGGGATCATAGGAGCCGGCAGCCGTGTGTTTTATGGTTGTAAAGCCATTCGCTTCATCATGGGAGATAATTGCAACCTGAAGTACGGGGCACGACTCATACACTCCTTCCTTGGCGATAACAGCACTGTCAGTTGCTGTGAGCTTTTAAGCAACCTGATATTCGGTGGTCATGAACAGCATCACAACAACTCTTTTTTGATCGCAAGTCTTATCAAGGGACAATCGAATATGGCAGCGGGAGCAAACATCGGGTCCAATCACAACAGCCGGGGCAATGACGGGGAGATGGTGGCGGGCCGAGGTTTTTGGCCGGCTCTTTCCAGCACGCTCAAGTATGATTGCAAGTTTGCCAGTTATGTCCTGATCACCAAAGGGAACTATCCTAACGAACTGAATATTCCCCTCCCGTTCAGCTTGCTCAGTTCCGACCCCAAAGAAAGTCGAAGGGTCGTCATGCCTGCCTACTGGTGGATGTACAACCTCTATGCTCTTGAACGAAACAGCTATAAGTACCGCAAGAGAGATAGAAGAAAACAAATCAGGCAGCAGATTGAGACTGATTACCTCGCTCCTGATACTATAAACGAGATTTTTGAAGCATGTGACCTTCTTTGCCTCTGGACTGCCCAAAATTATAATCGGGCGAACGGAATCCAGCAGGATAAACAGCAGCTGATCGATACAGGAAAGGACTTGCTGCTCAACAAGCAAGCCGACCTTGCTTCCTTGCAGGTATACGCATGGGGTTTGGAGCACAGCAACGAGCCGGTGGAAATCCTGAAGGTTGTAGAAGCTTACGACGCATATCAGAAGATGTTGCTGTATTATGCCGTCAAGACTCTTGCCTCGTATTGTCTTTGTCAAAAGGTAAGTATCAATGACTTTCAACAGAACTGCGTCTGCACTGTCGAGCCGTACTTGAATGTAGGAGGACAGCTTGTCCCCCAAAAGAGAGTATGCTCTCTTATCGAACAGCTCAAAGAAGGAGTAATCGACTCTTGGGATGAAGTGCATCGTGAGTATGAGAGATGGTTTTCCTGTTATGAACAGGACCGCGCTTGCCATGCCCTGGCAACGTTGCATCGATGCTTGGGCACTGCTCAGATCAACGAGGGTCAATGGATGGATGCAGTGGATGAAGCTGCAAAGATCAGGAACTATATAGAAAGTCAGGTGTTCAAGACCAAGGAAAAAGATTTCAACAATCGCTTCAGAGAGAGTACCTATCGCAATCTCAAGGAGCGCGATGCTGTCTTAGGAAGCCTGGATGACAATCCATTCATCCAGGAGTCCCATCAGATCAGCTCCCAGGTGTTGTCTCAGATTCGTTCTGTCTCGTTCGCTTGAAGACTGTATACACATCGTCTGCAATGCTGATCAGGGTGAGGATCAACAGGGCGGCAGAGGCTGCCCTGACGATGATTTGCCAACGGGAGAGCCCTAGGTTGAAGAAGCTGATAAACTGTGGATTATAAAGTTGCCATTTCGTTGCTACGAAGATGAAGTAGAAGACTCCAATCAGGTCGCAGGCGGCACTTATGCCCAAGAGAGGTTTTGTCCATCGGCCTTTGAGCAATTTCAATATGGCAACAGCAAAGGAGAGAAGCGTTATCACCATCCATCCCAGTATGTAAGGCCGAATCAGACCAGTGACGAAGAGGGGTATGCTTTCTCTGCCAACCTGATAGATTGCAACCACCTCGTTTCTGCTGTAGACGATTGCCAAGAAAAGGAAAAAGATGGACAGCCCAACAAGATCTCCTATGCTTTCACTCTTCTTGATCAGACGTGTCGGGTTTGCTTCAAGATTTCTTAGCGCCTCTACATTCCACTCTTGGAAATCTGTCTTGACTTGGTAGTAGTCCAATACGGCAAAGATGATTGTAACCCAGAGGAACACGCCTGTGAGGGCGCTGAAGACAGAGGCAATGCTTTTTGCAATCATCTCATAGATGTTCAAATCACTGACAGTGAGGAAGAACGACAGGATGGTAAGGACCAATGTCACACTAAAGACGATGACGCCTACCAGTTTCAGGACCATCAAGTATGAGTCAAACGTCTCTGGTCCTATCAGATAACGTGGTTCTTTACGGTATTGTGAAGCAAGTTTTTGTGGTGACCCCAGATCCAATAGAGTTTTCTCCACAACTTCAAGGTCAGCTTCATCTCCGACCATATCCAGGATGTTTGCTTCCAATTCACGAGCAACGTCATCTCTGTCCTTCATGGCAAGATGGCTTACTGTTTCTCCTACATAGCGACGTATCAGATCATGCATGGCTTTCCTCCTCCCTCAGTAATGAGGTGATGCGCATTTGTTGTGTATCCCACTGTTCTTTCAGCAAGGTGAAGATTGCTTTTCCTTTGTCACTGAGGGTGTAGAACTTCCTGGGTCGGCTTTCACTGGTATCCCAGCTGCTTACAAGCACTCCTTGGTTTTCCAATCTTCTGAGCATCGGATAGAGAGTGTTTGCTTCAAGTTCTATTCCCTTCTCTGCAAGGCGTTGCAATAGTGAGTATCCGTATTGTTTTGTGGTCAGGGAGGCCAGGACACAAAGGGTCATGGTTCCCCTGTTGAGCTCCGTGACAAAGTTGTACAGTATCTGGTCTTCTTCCATGCGGCACCTCTTGGTAACACAATACTGTGTGATGCACAGTATTGTCAAGTAGATACTATTTAGCACACAAAAAAAATTTGACGCCTAGCTTGAAGAGTGGTACGATATGGCTGTGGTGGTGAAGAAGGGGAATAACCGAAGGAAATAACCCTGAGTAGCCAAAGAGCCCTCCAATGGCGGAGGGTTTTATTATGTGCAAAGACATGAAGTATAAATCATGAATCTTGATACATGTTTACAAAATGTTCTATACTGTCAGGATAAGAGGAACATCATGGCAGAACTCAACTGGACCTTCTTGACCAATCATGCACACGTTTTGCTCTGTATTGCAAAAGACGCACAGATACGGATAAAGGATATAGCCTCATCTGTCGGAATCACTGAAAGAGCTGTGCAATCGATTCTCAACGACCTTTCCCAGGCTGGCTTTGTGGAAAGCACAAGAGAGGGCAGAAGAAACATCTACACCATTCATCCAGAGAAGCAACTACGTCATCCACTTGAAGCAGAGAAACAGGTGCAAGAGTTGTTTCGTTTGGTAAACAGGTCAGAGTCAGTATGAAAAACCGATGGCTGATTCTGTCTTCCGCTTTGGTAACCCAGACAATTCTCGGGGGTATCTACGCATGGAGTACTCTTACAGATCTTCTTTCAGAGAGTTATGGGATAAGCAACGCAGAAAGTGGGTTTATTTTTGGTCTGAGTATCGCAATTTTTACCTTGGTCATGGTGTTCTCTGGACATCTGGTCTCAAAAAAAGGGCCCAGATTATCAGCGATAATCGCCTCGGTTTTCTATCTTTTTGGGTATCTTATCGCCTCAGTTGCCCATGGTTCATTTCCTCTCTTGTTGTTGGGCGTAGGAGTGTTCGCCGGGGTAGGCATAGGGTTTGGCTACGTGGTCCCGCTCTCTGTAGGCATCCAATGGTTTCCTAAGCACAAAGGTCTGGTTACCGGTCTCTGTGTAGGAGGCTTCGGCGGTGGTGCAATCATTCTCTCCTCAATCATTGAAGCGGTTAAATTGTCTGGAATGCCGCTAGATCGTTACTTTTTCAACTACGCACTTATCAGCGGAACTCTTTTGTTTCTCTGCGCCTTGTTCTTCTCCTTTCCCCTTTCTATAGAGATAAAAGCTGCTGAAAACAAGACAAAAACCGCAAAGACTTCTACCTTGTTGTGGGTGAGCATCGTAGGAATGTTCTGTGGAACGTTCTCCGGTTTGCTGCTTGTAGGCAATCTGGCTCCGTTTATTCGTATGCAGGCTCTTTCGGAGATGCAGGCTGTCTTCGCCGTAATGCTTTTCTCGTTCGGAAATCTCAGCGGAAGGATAATCTGGGGACATCTGTTCGATCGTATGGGGTCGAGGATTATTATCCATTCATTACTTCTTTCTGCCCTGTTTTATGGTCTTTTGCTATTCATCAGCAATGAACTTATTCTTCTTGTCTGTATTTTATTCTTGGGCTTTTTATTCGGTTCACAGTTTGTACTATATGCAGGCTCTCTGTCCCGAAACCTCTGTGTCAAAGAGTTTTCAAGACTATATCCTTTGGTCTTTCTTTCCTACGGTTTTGCCGGCATCATAGCTCCAGGCATTGGTGGTTTGATAGCCGATGCTTTTGGTTCTTACAGTGCAGCCTTGTATCTTTGCATCATTCTGGTTCTGATTGGTTCTGTTGTCGTATGGGTAGCACAACGATTGGAAGTACAACAGTAGCATAATCAAAGCCCGCCTCTTTTCTGAGACGGGCTTCTTCCTTCTTGGAGCCAAAGGGACTCGAACCCTCTACCTACTGATTGCGAACCAGTCGCTCTACCAGATGAGCTATGGCCCCAACGGATGCATACACAAAATTATCGCAGAGTGACAAAACTGTCAACTCTAGAGACCCAGACTTGCAGCAATGAACTGCTTGAAAAGAGGGTGGGGACGATTAGGCCTGCTCTTAAATTCAGGATGGTACTGAACCCCTACATAGAAAGGATGCATAGCGAGTTCCACAGCTTCAACGAGAGAGCCGTCGGGGCTTGTTCCTCCGATCACGAGACCTGCTTCTGTGAGAGCCTCTCGATATTCGTTGTTGAACTCATAGCGGTGCCTATGTCGTTCACCTATGGTCTCTTGGTCATAGGCAGATCTAAGGACGGTGTTCTCTCTGATGGCACAGGGGTAGCTTCCCAACCGCATTGTGCCTCCCTTGGGGATGTTGCCTTTCTGGTCGGGCATCAAGGCGATTACGGGGTGCTTTGAATCAGGATTGAATTCGCTTGAATGGGCATCCTCATATCCCAGGACATGCCGAGCATATTCAATGACGGCTATCTGCATACCCAGACAAATGCCAAGATATGGGACTTTGTTCTCTCGGGCAAATTGCGCAGCAAGAATCTTGCCCTCGATTCCCCGATCCCCAAAACCACCGGGAACAAGGATGCCGTCAGCATCACCGAGCAGGGCTTTTACGCTCTCTTGGGTGACCGTCTCTGAATCAACCCAGTCGATGGTGAGCTGTGAGTCATTCGCCCAGCTTGCATGTTTGAGAGCCTCCATTACTGAAAGGTAGGCGTCATGAAGCTGTATGTACTTTCCTACCAAGGCAATCTTTACCTGCTTGGAAGCTTTCTCGATACGGCTTAGCATCGTGGTCCACTCACATAATTCTGGTTCTTTGCACTCTATCGCCAATTCCCTGCATACAATCTCATCCAGCTTTTCTTGGTGCAGCATCATTGGAGCTTCATACAACACGTTGACTGTTTTGTTCTCAATGACACAGTCTTTCTTGACGTTGCAAAAAAGGGCGATCTTGTCTTTTATGTCTTGAAGCAGCGGTTCATCAGAACGGGTAACGATGATGTCGGGGAAAATTCCGCTGGCCATCAGTTCCTTGACAGAGTGTTGGGTGGGTTTGCTCTTATGTTCGGCACTGCTCTTGAGGTACGGGACCAAGGTGACATGGATGAACAGACAATCATGGGCGCCTACTTCATGGCTTATCTGCCTGATGGCTTCCAGAAATGGTTGGCTCTCGATATCACCGGTGGTTCCACCGATTTCCGTGATTACTACATCCGCTTCGGTCTTCTTTGCCAGGGAATATATGGCATCCTTGATTTCTGTCGTAACGTGCGGGATGATCTGTACCGTCGATCCAAGATACGCACCTCTTCTCTCTTTGTTCAGTACATTCCAATATACTCTTCCACTGGTGAGATTGCTGAACTTGTTCAAATTTTCATCAATAAATCGTTCATAGTGTCCAAGGTCGAGGTCGGTTTCCGAACCGTCCTCGGTGACGAACACTTCTCCATGTTGGTAAGGACTCATCGTTCCCGGGTCGATATTCATGTACGGGTCCAGCTTCTGTGCAGCAATTTTCAACCCTCTTGCCTTGAGTAATCTACCCAAGGATGCTGCGGTAATTCCCTTTCCGAGGCCCGAGACGACCCCTCCAGTCACAAAAATATGTTTGGCCATGCTCTCTCCTGTTTACATCTGATATGTTTTTAGAATTGAAGCAGCAACTGCATAACGGCTCTTTCTCAGATCCATAGCCTGCTTCTCTATATGTTTGTGGGCTTGGTTTTCCTCCATGCCCAAGTGTTCGATCAATGCCCATTTAGCCCTATCGATTATCTTGATTTCTTCTATTTTTTGGTGAAGCTTCTCGTTTTCGTTGTACATGGCCCCTAGGCGCCTACGCATGGAACGAGCAAGACCGAGTGCCTGAAAGAACATCTGTCTGATTACTGGTTTTGACACTACCAATACACCTTGGTCACAAAAGTATGTCTGTGTCTGTTCAAAATAGTCGTTCTTCACCACCAATATGGAGCCTGCAAGACTTTCTTGGGTTACCATCAAGGCAAGTTGTTCTCCTGACTCATCCAGTAGTGGTGCGTTTATCACCACTATATCCAGATCTTGGTCAAGAATAAGTCTTCTTGCCTCGGATGCGCTGTGGCATTGGAAGAGGTCAATCGGTCCCTCATACTCTCGTATGAGGTTGCAAAGGGATTCACATCCCTTCTGATTTGACGAAACAACCAAAGCGCGGAGCATAGAATCCTCCTAGGTGCAGCGAAAGAACGGTTTCCGACTTGCCTCAAGCTTATCGATGGCCGAAATATATGAATCCCACTCACTTCTCTTGGTATCGAGGTAATAGCTGAGCAACCGTTCAGGAACGATAGATTTGATGAAATCACTCTCTTGTGCGAGCTGTATGGCCTCAAGCAGTGTAGAAGGCAGGGTCAGTCCTTCCTGTTTGTCATAGGCAGACCCAAGATATTCAGCGGGAGCCTCGAGGCGGTTCTGGATTCCTTCTAGCGCAGCTTCAAGAAGCAGAGTGACGGCTAGGTAGGGATTGCAGGCAGGATCGGGGGAGCGTATCTCGATACGACGATATTCTCCACTGCTTTGCGGAACCCTGATCAAGAGAGAACGGTTTGCCTTTCCCCAACCGACAAACTTTGGAGCTTCGAATGATCCAAGACGTTCGTAGGAATTTACCAAGGGGTTGAGAAACAACGAGACTTCCCTGATTCGATTGAGGATTCCCGCTATCATACTGGCTTGTAATTTTTCGCACTGCTGACCTTCACAGGTAATGGAAAGATTGATGTGCAGACCGCTGCCGCTTTCCCCTATCAAGGGTTTTGGCATGAAGGAGGCAAAGAGCCCGCTTCGGTCGGCGATTGTCTTGACCACTGACTTGAAGGTGATGAAGTTATCGGCAGCTTCCACCGGGGTGCTGTATTTGAAGTCTATCTCATTTTGTCCAGGGCCCGACTCATGATGGCTTCTCTCTGTGTAGAATCCCATCTGTTCCAGGGTGAGGCAAATTTCTCTTCTGACATTTTCAGCTTTGTCCAAAGGTGCCACGTCAAGATAGGTCCCTCTGTCCAGCGGCTCGTACGTCGGTATTCCTTCCTCATCAAGTTTGAAGAGATAGAATTCACATTCCGGACCAACTCCAAACTTCAACCCCTGCAAGGAAGCCTTTCTCACTACGCTCTCTAGCAAAGATCTGCCGTCTCCCTCAAAACGAGAGCCGTCAGGGCGGAATATGGAACAGAATAGACGCACTACCCGCCCTTGTGCCGGTCTCCAAGGAAGGATTGAGAGGGTGGTGGGGTCGGGAAACAGCAATAGATCACTCTCATCAACTTGTAAAAACCCCTTCACAGCTGAGGCGTCGAACGAAATGCCGCTGACAAATGCGCGTTCAAGTTCATCTGCGGAGATTGAGATGTTCTTAATCTGGCCGAATATGTCGCAAAACATCAGACGAACGAATCGGACATCCTGTTCCTTGATGAACTGCATTACCTCATACTGTGTATTGGTCATCATGTTCCTCCCTGTCTTATACATGGGTGTACAACATCTTATATGGAGTAGCTGAGTTCGGACTCAAGACGAAGAAATGCGAATTCAGCAACGTTTGTAGATCAATGGAAAAAATCTGACAGTACTCAGCCAAAAGCTCAGAAAGAAGTTTTTTATCCTCTTGATCAGCATCCCTGGCAGCCACTTGTGGCGGCAAGCTCGTAGGAATTGTATCACAACGAAGGTATATCGTTCCACCATGCATCCCTGTTCCACAAAAATATCCTACCGGAGATTTTCCTTCTTGGTTCATTCCAAGAACGATAATCGTTCCTCCTGCCTGATATTCACCGAGAAAACTTCCTGCACGATCACCTATGATCAAAAGCGGTTGCTTTTCTTCATAGGCCTTCATATGGATTCCACAACGATATCCTGCACTGTCACGAATATAGAGTTTTCCGCCCCGCATTGCATACCCGCTACCATCCCCGCTGCACCCATGAATGATGATGCTGCCATCATTCATCGTGTCGCCTGTGGCATCTTGGGCATTGCCCTCTACGATGATCGTGGCTCCATCAAGATATGCACCAAGTGCATTTCCGGCAGTTCCCCTGATCGTCAGCATCTTGTTCGAGAGGGCCGATCCTATGTAGCGTTGTCCATACACTTCAGAGAGTTGTATCTCAGAATCGGTACAATTGCGGATCTGTTCATTGAGCATCTGGTAGTGCATCGATCCTACTTCTATGTGTTTCATTGTGCCCTCCCGAGTTGTTGTTTGCGTACCTGTTGGGCAAAAGCCATCAAGGCAGGTTGTTCGGTGATCAAAGAGAAATCCAGACTTGAAAGCGGGGTTCTTTCCCTAATCAAGGAGGTGTAAATTCCGGCACGGTCCACCATATCTCCTACCAGTATGTACCCCACAAGATAATCGTCCTGCACAAAGAGTCGTTTGTAGCCTGTCTTGCTTTGTATGATGGTGTCCTCTCCCTCATAGATTCCGGCAGTGATGACATGCAGCCCAAGAAACCCTATGGCGTTCATGGCTATGGACTTTTCAAGACGTGTTTCGACGCCTGCCATATTCGACCCGGCACACTCGCCTTGCATGAACGCGTTGCCAAGTAACGGAAGCATCCTTCTTGTCTGGGTCGTCAATTCCCAGCCTTGGGCACAATCGCCGGCGGCATAGACATCCGCACAACTGGTCCTGCAGTGATGGTCGATCAGGATACCTCTTTCGACTTCAATGCCTGCACTCTTTGCCAGTTCGACATTCGGCTTAACCCCCACGGCTATGACCAACAGGTCAAAATCGAGGACCTTTTGACTTGCAAGGAACGCTTTCCCTTCTTCGAATTGTGCAACGCTGTCTTGTAGATGAAAGGTTATTCCTTCTTCTTCAAGATGAGCTTGCACCCTGTTTGAGCCTTCCTCGTCCAGGATGCTGGGTAGAATCCTGTTTGCGAGGTCCACTACCTCGATACTCTTTACCTTCTTTAGGATTCCCTCTGCGCATTTGAGCCCGATCAAGCCGGCACCGATGATAAGAACCTTGCTGTTCTTTGTAAGTGCTTCGTTCAGAGCTTCTGCATCAGCGAGCGTCATGAAGGTGAACTGATTTTTCACCTTTTCAAGATGTTTCATCGGAGGGATGAACGCCGAGGAGCCCGTGGCGATGAGCAGCTTGTCATAGCCGACTTTTGACCCATCAGCAAGGGAAAGTTCTTTTTTTGTCGGATCGATAGTACTTACTTTGCTGTTTGAGAGGATTCTCACCTTGTGCTTTTCATAGAATTCCTCACACCGATATGCCATTTTTTCCACGGTCGTCTTTTCTTGAAGAAGATAGGAGATCAAAGGACGAGCATAGCAATGATAGCTTTCATCACCGATTACTGTAATTTGGGCTTGAATATCATGCTTGCGTATACCCTCTATACAACCCGTGCTGGCTATGGAGTTTCCAATTAGTACGTAGTGCATATTCAACGCTCCTCATAGACGATGGCTTTGTTCGGACAGCCTTGTACACAAACCGGTTGGCCGTGTGAGTTCGTTGCACAGAGTTCACACTTTTGCATGACGCCCTCCTCGTTGCTCATCAACGCGCCGAAGGGACAAGCCATGATGCAGCTGTAGCAACCTACACATTTTTCCTGGTCGATGACGATCAGACCGTCTACTTGGCTCAAGGCACCGGCGATGCAGTTTTTTACACACAGAGCCTCGGTGCAATGACGGCAGTTGACAGCAAAACTGATCGATCCTTGTTGTTCTACCTTGATACGAGGGCGAATCTTCTTGTCCTTCAACGCATCGACCATGTCCGATAGCCCGCTGTTGGCATAAGCGCAGTAATACTCGCATAAGTGGCAACCGAGGCACCATTGTTCGTTTACATATACACGTTTCATCTGTACCTCCTACTGCCCGGCGTGGGCTATGCCGAGGATTCCCAGCTCAGTCTCATTCAGGCCTATGCCGCGAAGCATCAGGCGGTTTCCGCGCAGAGCCTCGATGGAGTTAATGCCCATGCCTCCCATCATCTCCTTGAGCTCGTGGTTCCAGGCGGTGATGAGGTTGACCAAATGGTCACTGCCGATTTCTGGATTCAAACGCTTTACCAACTCAGGGTTCTGTGTAGCAATGCCCCAGTTGCACTTGCCGCTGTGACAAGTACGGCAAAGGTGACAGCCAAGAGCGATCAAGGCACTGGTTGCGATGTAGACAGCGTCTGCTCCGAGAGCGATTGCCTTCAAGACATCGCTGCTGCTGCGAATGGAGCCTCCTACCACCAAGCTGACGTTGTTTCTGATGCCTTCCTGTCTGAGGCGTTCATCTACACTTGCCAAGGCGAGTTCGATGGGGATGCCGACGTTGTCCCTGGTTCGTGCTGGGGCGGCACCGGTACCTCCTCTGAATCCATCGATGGCGATGATGTCGGCGCCGCTACGCGCAATGCCGCTGGCAATGGCACTGATGTTGTGCACTGCCGCTACCTTTACAATGACTGGTTTTGTGTAGGCGGTCGCTTCCTTCAAGGCAAAAACCAACTGTCTCAAATCTTCGATGGAGTAGATGTCATGATGGGGTGCAGGACTGATGGCATCGCTGTGAAGCGGGATCATCCTTGTCTTGGAGATATCCTCACCGATCTTTGACCCTGGAAGATGTCCCCCGATACCAGGTTTTGCTCCTTGACCCATCTTGATCTCAATGGCTGCTCCTGCATTCAGATAGCCGGGGTGAACTCCGAAACGGCCACTGGCCACCTGCACAATGGTGTTCTTCCCATATTTGTAGAAGTCCTCATGCAGGCCGCCCTCTCCTGTATTGTACAGGATGCCAAGCTTCTGGGCAGCCAAGGCCAATGATTTATGCGCGTTGTACGAGATGGATCCATAACTCATGGCACTGAACATGATGGGAATATCAAGCTTCAGTTGCGGAGAAGTCTTGGTCATGATTCTTCCCTCGCCATCCCGTACAATCTTGGTGCTCTTCTGACCAAGGTAGGTCCTTGTCTCCATCGGTTCGCGAAGTGGATCGATCGAGGGGTTGGTGACCTGACTGGCATTCACAAGCATTTTATCCCAATATACAGGATACGATTTCGGCGTTCCCATGGAGGCAAGAAGCACTCCTCCACTCTGGGCTTGGCGGTAGATGTCCTGGATTACTTCACCCTTCCAGTTGGCGTTTTCCTTGAATGTATGATCTGTTTTTACTATTTTCAACGCATTGGTAGGACAGAGCGAGACACAGCGGTGACAATTGACACACTTGCTCTCATCCGCCTTCATTCGTTGTCGCAACTCATCGAACGAGTGAACCTCATTGGCACATTGTCGTTCACAGACGCGGCAGGTGATGCATCGATCGAAGTTTCTGACAACCTCAAAGTCCGGATACAGGTAGTTGATGCCCATCTTTTCCTCCTTCTAAGCTGTCAAGGGTGATGATGACCGGCTTGCCTCCTCTGGGGTACCAAAGTCGGTCAGGATTGGGTTCTATGATGCGTATTGCAGCTTCTTCGCTGGCAAGATATACACGGTCATCCTTTTCTGCAGCCACAAGACTTCTGAGCTTGAGTCGGTCGTTGAGCGCCATCAGACCACCGTTGAACCCGAGAATGATGGAGAAGGGTCCTGTGATCAGCATGCTGGCAAAGGTGTTTCTAAGGTACGTGTACACCTGTTTCTCATCGTCATCCATAGCCTCTATGGTCGACCAGAACGGAGCTGCTATTACATTGGCAACCTCCTTCAGGGTGAGGCCTTTTCTCCGGTTCAGATAATCGATCATGTAGGTAATGACCTCAGTATCGGTTTTCAGGGTACAGGCATACCCGTACATCTCGATGAATCGGCGGTTTGCGTCATAACTGGAGATTTCACCGTTATGGACTATGGTATAATCGAGCAGGCTGAAGGGGTGTGCTCCTCCCCACCATCCCGGGGTATTGGTAGGGTAGCGGCCATGGACTGTCCAGCTATAGCCTTCATAATCATCCAGGCGATAGAACTCACCTACATCTTCAGGAAATCCTACTGCTTTGAAGACTCCCATGTTCTTTCCTGAGGAGAATACATACGCACCTTCAATGTCGCGGTTCACCTTGATGACACACCGGGCGGTGTACTCCTTCTCATCAAGCTGGCTGAAGGCGAGCTTGGTGGGAAGAGGGGTGACAAAGTAGCGCCAGATTAGCGGTTGGTCGGTGATCGCGGGGTGTTTCTCGGTCGGAATCTTAGAGAGGTTGATCAAATCAAAGTGTTCCTCAAGAAATTCTTCACACCCTCGTTTTGCCTCATTGGAATAATAAAAGATATGCAAAGCATAGAAATCGGCATACTCTGGGTAGATGCCGTAGCCTGCATAGCCGCCTCCAAGTCCATTGCTTCGGTCATGCATGACTGCAATGGAGGTGATTGCCTCTCTTCCACAAAAGCGTTTTCCGCTTCTCGAGATGATTCCGCTGATGGCACAACCGCTGGGTATGCGGACTTCTCCTTCAAGCGGACATCGTTGGTGATATCCTTCCATACTGTTCTCTCCATTAGGATACGAAAAAGGCGTCCACCAAAGACACCTTGTGCACGGCAAGGTATTTTTGGTGGACGCCTTTGTCCAACTGGTAATTTCGCCTAGTGTATCCAATAACGAGGACTTTGTCACGAGGGTGAGAAAAAAATGCTTGGTACTACTATCCAAGAGGGTGGCAAGTTGTAGCCATTCTCTTTACCAAAGGCTTGAACCGATACAGCAAAATCTTTCAGAAAAAGAAATAATCAAGGAGAGAATTCAAAGAAAAGATTTTTGCTTATCAATATTAAAAAAATTGGTACACCTGTTGACAGAAACCCTTTCTTCGTTGTACAACACACCATCAGCAAAGGCGCTGTAGTCCCATTGTGGGCTACGGCGCCTTTCTCTTTTTTCCGGCTGATGAGTATTTCTGGTGCAACTGTAAAGAACAGGAGGAACGTATGACAGAGAGTGTAGATAAGTACTTTGGGAGCTCGGTTTTCAATGATGCCATGATGCGTCAATATCTATCAAAAGAGACCTATAAGGAACTCAAGCAGACTATCAAAGAGGGCAAAGAGCTGAATCTGGCTATCGCTAACCAAGTTGCTCATGCCATGAAAGAATGGGCTCTTGCGAAAGGCGTGACACATTTCTGCCATTGGTTTCAACCCATGACCAGCATTACGGCAGAGAAGCATGAAAGCTTTCTTACCCAAACCAAAGATGGTACTGCCATCATGGAATTCTCAGGCAAGGAATTGATCAAGGGAGAACCCGATGCATCATCCTTTCCGTCAGGAGGCTTGAGGGCAACGTTCGAAGCACGCGGCTATACTGCATGGGACGCCTCGAGCTATGCCTTTATCAAAGAAGGTACTTTGTGCATTCCGACAGCATTCTGTTCCTACAGCGGTGAAGTCCTGGATAAGAAAACCCCCCTGCTCAGATCGATGGAAGCAATCAGCAAGGAAGCGGTCCGAATCCTTCACCTCTTTGGCAAGCGTGAGGTAAAAAGGGTGCTTACCACCGTCGGACCGGAGCAGGAGTACTTCTTGCTTGACAAGGACTTGTATCTGAAGCGCAAGGATCTGATTCATACCGGAAGAACGCTCTTTGGAGCTCGCCCCCCCAAAGGACAGGAGATGGAGGACCACTACTTCGGCAACCTGAAAACCAGGGTTTCGGCATACATGCGTGATCTGGATGAAGAGTTATGGAAACTCGGAATCTTTGCCAAGACTGAACACAACGAGGTAGCCCCCTCGCAGCATGAGCTTGCCCCGATTTTTACCACAAGCAACCTGGCTGTCGACCATAACCAGCTCACGATGGAGCTGATGAAAAAGGTTGCCGACAGGCATGGCTTGGTATGTTTGTTGCACGAAAAGCCGTTCAGCGGAGTCAACGGATCGGGTAAGCACAACAACTGGTCCATATCCACCGACACCGGTATCAACCTGCTTGAACCTGGTGATAGCCCGAAGGATAATGCACAATTTCTTCTCTTCCTGGTTGCCGTGATCGCGGCCGTGGATGACTATCAGGACCTTTTGAGGGTTTCTGTGGCAAGCGCAGGAAATGACCATAGATTGGGAGCCAATGAAGCGCCGCCGGCCATTGTGTCGATGTTCCTTGGTGACGAGCTCACCAGCATTCTCGATTCTCTTGCCGATGGAAAAGATTGCCCTCATACTGCACGTTCAAGCATGTTGTTGGGTGTTAATCAGCTTCCTCCGTTCATCAAGGATACTACCGACCGCAACCGTACCAGTCCTTTCGCCTTTACCGGGAACAAGTTTGAGTTCCGTATGCTCGGCTCCTCCTTCTCTGTATCTGGTCCCAACTTCGTCTTGAACACCATCATTGCTGAAAAACTCTCGGTGTTCGCCGATGAATTGGAAAAAGCAAGCGACTTCTCCACAGCTTTGGCCAGCCTGGTCAAGGATACCTACATCAAGCATAGAAGAATCGTGTTCAACGGCAACAACTACGCTCCTGAATGGGTTGAAGAGGCAAAAGAGAGGGGGTTGTTGAACCTCAAGAGTACTGTTGATGCACTACCGACCTTCATCAAAGAGAAGAATATTGCACTGTTTGAGAAGTTCCATGTTCTCAGTGCCTCTGAGATGCACAGCCGGTATGAGATTGTAATGGAGAATTACGCCAAGACAGTACATATTGAGGCTCTTACAATGGTGGACATGACGCGAAAGCAGCTGCTTCCCGCAATAAGTGCCTTCAGTGGTGATCTGGCAAAAACCTACTTGAGCAAAATCTCTGCACTGCCCTCGCTTTCTCTCTCCTACGAGAAGCAATTGATAGAGCAGCTGAGCATTCTTTGCGATGCCTTGGACAATGCAACCACTGTCTTGGAAGAGGCAGTCATGGAGGCAAAGATGATCAGTGATATCAACCAAGCAGCTCGCTTCTATCATGACACCGTTTTTTCTGCCATGGCGGAGGTTCGTTCCCTTTGTGATGAAGCTGAACTGCTCTGTGCAGAACGTTACTGGCCGATACCAACCTACGAGCAACTATTATACTCGGTCTAGAGCTTCTGTTCTTTCTGTGTGGGGTCCTCTGAGTCATGCCGGAGGACTCCACCTCTTTGTCCAATGTTGCTTATCCTTTGTTTAAGTTAGATAATCTCATCGTATAAAAGGATTGAAATCTGCCTCTGGCGAGGCTACCATGGTATTGTTACAAAAAAGGATGGGCCATGGAGTATCCCCCTCTCGACGAACTGTCGCAATCGTTGTTCAATACAATCCCCGACCCGTTCTTTGTGGTGGGTGAGGATGGTACGTACCTTGAGGCTTTTGGAGGAACTGAACGGAGTTTATACGATGACGGCCAGTTATTGAAGGGCAAAAACATCTATGAATTCATGCCAAGTGATTTTGCAGACTTCTTCATCCAGCAAGTCAAGTATACCCTGTCTATAGGGGTTCTCAACACATTTGATTATAAGCTCGAGACTGATGAGGTTCAGATACCCAAGAAGGAAGGTCCTGGGGGAACACAGTGGTTTGAAGCCAGGATGTATCCATTGAACAAACTGTATAAAGGCCAAAGGGCTGTTACTGTGATGTTGATCAATATCACTGAGCGAAGAAACCTGCAAAAGAAACTTCGTGAACTTTCCTATCTCGATCCTTTGACCGGCCTGTATAACCGGCGTCACTTTCTTGAGCGGGTAAGAATGCACCTGATGGAAAAGGGAAAGGTGCATATCCTAATCTGTGACATCGACCATTTCAAGACTATAAATGATACATATGGACACCTTGCCGGTGATGCAGTTCTGAAAGAATTTGCAAATCGGGCAAAAGGATTGCTCAAGCATACCCCGGCGATAGCACGTTTTGGAGGTGATGAATTTGTCATCGCCCTGACTGACTTATCAGACGAGGCTGCCCTTGCAATTGCCCAGACTCTTAGAAAAACTGTTGCTGAGACTCCTTTCCCATACCAAGATAGACTGCTTACGGTACATGTCAGTATCGGGATATCACAAGTTTATGAAGATCTTGAGGAGACAGAGTTGATCGCAGATGCCGATCGGGCCCTCTATCAGGCAAAGGAAGCGGGAAGAAACCAGGTGTGCTTGTTCTCCTCGCCTTCGAGGGAGGTCTGATGGAAGTCATCCTGTTCAATATTGGCATTCTTCTCTCTCTCAGTGTCTTTTTTACTACCTATCCTTTCAAAAATCCAAGAAGACTCTACTCCTATCGGGTTTTGGTTGGCGTTATCATCGGTTTTATTGGGATTTTGGTCATGCTCAATCCCCTGGTCCTTTCAGAAGGGGTTGTCTTTGATTCCCGTACAATACTGATAGCCGTTTCAGGGATGGTCTTTGGCGTCGTGCCTACTGTGATCGGAAGTTCCATGATTGCAGTCTTGAGAATCATCAACGGAGGCTCGGGCCTTGCTATGGGCCTTGCCACCATTACCGCCAGTGCCACCATTGGTATTCTCTGGCATCGTTTCCGCTATGAACAGGTCCTGAAACACAAGCGTCAGATTAATTTAGAATTCTATCTCGTGGGTCTGGTCGTCCACCTGGTCATGCTCTTGTGCGTACTGCTCATGCCCAAAGAAGTCAGGCCGCAGGTTTTTGCTGTCATGACCCTGCCTATACTCTTGATTTATCCGGTAGGAACATACTTGCTCTGCCTTTTGCTGTTTGGTCAAGCGTATCGGTATCAGGATATCGCGGCATTGTCCAAGAGCGAACATCTGTTCAAGACAATGTTTGAAGAGGCTCCCATCGGTATGTCCCTCACAAATATTGATACCGGTCAGATTGAGAACATCAACCAAAGCTACTTGGACATGCTCGGGTACAGCAGGGAAGAGGTGCTTGGAAGAACCTGGGTGGAGTTTACTCATGAAGATGACAAGCATATCACCGAGGCAGTAGTGGAACGGATGCGAAAAGGGATGAAGGATGTCGTAAGCGTTGATAAACGCCTCATCCGAAAGGATGGTACAGTTCTTTGGGCCAACCTCTCTCTTTGTTTCTTCTCACCTGAGGATTCTCCAAAACATGAATCGCTTTGCATGACGGTGGATATAACTGAGCGAAAGCGAACTGAGCAAAGCATTCTCTATGCCTCAACGCATGATGGACTTACCGGTTTTTATAATCGAACAGAGTTTGAACGGCTTGTAGGAGATTTGGTGATTTCGGATGAACTTCCTTTTACTGTTGTAATTGCCGATGTGAACAGGATGAGGATCATTAACGAGGCCTTTGGCAGAGAAGCCGGAAATACCCTGCTCAGGCAGGTAGCACAAATAATTGGAAATTACGTTGACGAAAGCTCTTGGGTGTTTAGAATCGGAGGGGACGAGTTTGCCCTTCTCATGCCTAGGCAGAACCTCTTGGCATGTGAAGCACGTCTAGAGAAAATTCGTCACAGTGTCAGTCAGATTCTAGTGATGAATTCAGTCAACCCCTCCATAAGTTTTGGTATCTGTGAGATGCTTGATGGTACCATCGATCTGAATGAGGCTATCCAGAGGGCTGAAAAAGAACTTGCCACCCAGAAACTGTTGGATTCTCCCCACATGCAAGGAAAGGCGGTGTTTGCCATCATCAATACCTTGCATGAGAAGAATAAACGAGAAGAACAGCATTCAAGACGGGTCAGTGAGTTGTGCGAACGCCTTGCCGTCAGTTATGGCATGGGTGAACGAGCGGTTTCAGAGATGCGCTTGCTTGGACTGTTGCACGATATCGGGAAAATTGCGATCAGTGAATCGATACTGAATAAGGAAGGGCGCTTGGATGATCAGCAATGGAGAGAAGTCCAACGGCATTCTGAAATCGGATATCGAATTCTCAGTTCAGTCGAGGATATGGCAAGTCTTGCCCAATACGTACTTGCCCATCATGAGCGCTACGACGGCAAAGGATATCCTAAAGGGCTCTGTGGTGAAGAAATCCCGTTGCAATCGAGGATGATCACCGTCGCCGATGCCTATGATGCCATGACAGCAAAAAGACCCTATCGCAATGCTGTTACTCCGTTTGAGGCAGCAAGGGAAATCAAGGCCTGTGCGGGGCTCCAGTTTGATCCAGAGCTTGCCCGTATCTTTATCAATGAGGTTGTCGGCTTGAACTACGAAGAGCTCCTTCCTCTTCCTTGACAAGTGATATCTTACGACTTACCATAAAGATACCAGAAGGAGGTGCGTATGGGAGTCATAACTATTTCTCGTCAGATTGGTAGTGAAGGAACTCATATTGCCAAACAGGTAGCCGAGCAGCTGGGTTTGTCTTTCATTGACAAGCAGGATATCGAAAAAGTCATGCACGAGTATGGCTTTTCCACATTCAACGAGGTCTATAACAGCTTGCCCAGTTTTTGGGAACGATTCGACCAGCACCGAAACCTGACCATCGATTTTTTGTTGCAGACCATGAAAGCTTATGCAAAAGTCGGTAATATCGTAATGCTTGGACGAGGTGGCTTTGGATTGTTCCAAGGATATACCGATATCCTCAATGTGAGGCTGAAAGCTCCGTTTGATGTAAGGATGCACCGCAAGCAGAAAGAGTATGGTGGAACCGATGAACAGGCAAAGAAAGCCTTGCGCCAACAGGAACTGATCAGGACATCCTTTGTCCAGTCCGATTTGCAGTACAACCAGAATGATGCAACGCTTTTTGACTTGGTAATCGATACCTCCATTGTACCACCGCAGACGGCAGTTCTCTGGATTGTTGATGCATACCAGCAACTGATGAAGAATCCCAGGATCGACGCCACAACGACTCGCTCTGATCTTGAGGTGGACGAAGTGCTCCTGAAGATGGTCAGTGATTTATTGGGCAAGCTTTCGTAGAGAGGATTTTGCCCCGGCAGCGCTGACAGAGATCTCTTTTTCCTATACATTTTGGTGTTATGGATCTCACTGCGAAATTAGCTCAAATGGATTATCTTTCCTACATAGACATCATACAGCCTCTTAAGGAGGGTGTTGCAGAGGTGCTTATCGATGATGAGGCTGGAGTTCTCGTTAGAATACAGGATGCCACGTATGCAGTATCTGTGTTTGATGCAAATCAGAGTGAACGGTTTGCCAAAGCCCTGCATTCGGCTAAGCTTCCCAAAGCGGTACATGAAGGACCTTTGCTGCAATATCTTCTTGACCAAGGGGATGAGCCCACCTTGAGTTGCGTCCAGGCGGTCTATACAGCAAAAGAACCTTTAGTTGTTGATTCGAGTCTGACTTTTCGGCCTATCGTTGCATCAGATCTTGAACTGATTGTAAGACACTACACGCATGCCGAACCTTCCTACGTTCTTGACCGGGTACGTTCTCGAACCATGCTTGGATTGGAAATTGATGGAGAGCTTGCCGCTTTTATGGGCAGACACAGTGAGGGAGCAATGGGCTTGCTTGAGGTGCTGCCACAATACCGAAGACGACATCTAGGTCAACAGCTTGAGAGTGCTTATATCAATTTGATGCTTAAGCAGGGCCTTGTTCCGTATTGCAATGTAGAAATCACAAATACAGCCTCCTTGGCGTTGCAAAGAAAATTGGGGTTGGTCTTTGCAAAACAACATATTTATTGGTTTAATTAATATTTATACAATAATTTTTGAAATTATATGCATAAACACTGGTCAATTTTTTATATTTTTGTATAATTATACCAATATCACCTAAACAGGGAGGTTGGTATGGTACAGGTTGGCGTTATTGGTGCTACCGGTTATGCAGGTTCTCAGCTGGTAACTTTGTTATCAGGACATCCACAGGTTGAGATTTCCTATCTCGCTTCCCACTCCTATGTGGGCAAGCGCTTTTCTGAAATCTATCCTTCTATGCGAGGTGCTTGTGATCTGGTCTTGGAAGAAGAAAACCTCGAGCGAGCAAGCACGTGTTGCACTGTACTGTTTCTTGCACTTCCCCATGGGATGGCGAGCAAAATGGTAACCAAAGAAATCCTTGAGAGGTGTATCATCATCGATCTTGGCGCCGACTATCGGTTGAGCGATAGCTCCGTCTATGAAGCTTGGTATAAGTGTGTACATGAAAGTAAGCAGTTGCTTGATGATTCGGTTTATGGCCTTTGTGAGCTGCATAGAGAAAAGATTAAAAAAGCAAATCTTATAGCCAATCCAGGGTGTTACACCACCTGCAGCATCCTGACCTTGGCCCCCTTGGTTGCTGAGGGTTTGGTTGATTCCGATTCCTTGATCATCGACAGTGCAAGCGGAGTAAGTGGGGCCGGTAGGGCGGAAAAGCTTGGTTCCCTCTTTTGTGAAGTGAACGAGTCGTATAAGGCCTACTCAGTTGCCAACCACCGCCATACTCCCGAGATAGAGCAGGAGTTGAGCCTTTTGAATAAAGAGCGTCTTATGGTTCAATTCACGCCCCATCTTGTACCGATGAATCGTGGAATTCTTTCTACCTGTTATGCTGATCTCAAGGATGGTGTCCAAGAAGCAGAGATAGAGAATGCATACCTGAATTGGTATAAAAATGAGCCCTTTGTCCGCCTCATGGGATCAGAACTACCTGAAACTCGATACGTCCGCAACACAAACATCTGTGCCATCGGTTGGAAGGTCGACCAGAGAACCAGACGGGTGATCGCCGTCGGTGCTATTGATAACTTGGTCAAGGGAGCTGCCGGGCAGGCGGTTCAAAACATGAATATCCGGTGCAACCTTGAAGAGACGATGGGTCTTCCTTCAACGGTTGCCGCCAGCCTCTAGGAGGAATATATGCAGATTATCGATGGAGGGGTTACCTCTGCTGTAGGGTTTAGTGCAAACGGAGTAGCCTGCGGTATCAAGAAATCGAAGAAGGACCTTGCTTTGGTGGTTTCTCATAAGAGCTGCAGCTTCGCCGGTGCATTTACCACCAATTTGGTTAAAGCTGCTCCTGTTCTTTGGGATCAAAAAGTGGTGGCTGAATCGAAGCAGGTCCATGCTTTGGTGGTCAACAGCGGAAATGCAAACGCATGTACTGCAGAGCAGGGCGTAAAAGACGCACAGGCGATGGCAGAGTTGACAGCCAAGCAATTCGGTTTTTCTGCCTCGGAGGTTCTGGTGTGTTCCACCGGGGTTATCGGTGTCCCTCTTCCCATGGACAAGATTGCCTCAGGAATCGAACGTTGTGCAGGTTCAATGAAAGAGGACCGTCAGGGAGCTCTTGATGCTGCCCAAGCGATTATGACAACAGATACCTTCTCCAAGGAGGTAGCAGTCTCTGTAGAAATTGAAGGAAAAACAGTACATATCGGGGGCATGGCCAAAGGATCTGGAATGATTCACCCCAATATGGCTACTATGCTCAGTTTTATCACTACCGATGCTGCAATCGAGAAAGAAGCGCTTCAGACCTTGCTCGGTTCTTCTATCATCGACAGTTACAATATGATCAGCGTCGATGGTGATACCTCCACCAACGACACAGTGTTGGTCATGGCCAATGGAGAGAGCCAAACCAGCATGCTTTCTGTTGGTCACCCGCAATGGGACGTGTTTGCCGATGCTTTTTTGTATGTTCATACAGCACTCGCAAAGGCTATCGTACGTGATGGAGAGGGAGCAGGGAAGTTTCTGGAAGTTACCGTCAAGGGTGCAAAAGACAAGCAGACAGCCCAAGTTTTAGCTCGCGGTATAATCTCCAGCAACTTGGTGAAGACCGCGTTCTTCGGCAGTGATGCAAATTGGGGGAGAATTCTTTGTGCCATGGGATACAGCAAGGCGTCGTTCGACCCATCGAAAGTGGATCTCTTCTTTTCCTCTGAAAAAGGTACTATCCAGGTGGTGAAACAAGGAGTTCCCTTGGTTTTTGACGAACAGCTAGCTAAGAGCATATTGCTTGAAAAAGAGGTGAAAACCCTTGCCCTTCTTTCTGATGGTGATGGTGAGGGAACAGCCTGGGGTTGTGATCTTTCTTACGAATATGTGCGGATCAATGGAGATTATAGAAGCTGATGAAACATAAAATGGCAACGGAAATCCTCAAGGCTGAGGTGCTCATTGAGGCAATTCCCTATATCAGGAGATTTGCTACAAGTATTGTTGTAGTCAAGTATGGTGGTTCTGCCATGGTCGACCAACAGTTGAAGAAGTCGGTAATCCAAGATATCGCAATGCTCAAGTACATAGGCTTGCAGCCGATTGTTGTACATGGAGGGGGCAAGGAGATTACCAGCCTGCTCGATCGACTGGGAAAGAAGAGTGAGTTTCTCGATGGCCTGCGAGTCACCGACAAGGAGACTGCCGAGGTTGCTGAAATGGTCCTCTGTGGCTCAATCGGCAAGAATTTGGTTGATGAGCTGCAGGCGGTAGGAATCAATGCAGTGGGAATCAGCGGCAAGGATGGCAGGAGTCTGCTTTGTTCCAAGAAACGGGATGAGAAGGGCCGCGACCTTGGCTACGTGGGGCAGATCGACCATGTTGATCCGAATTTGCTTCAGACGCTCCTTGCAAGTAATTTTGTCCCGGTGGTTTCTCCTGTCGGGGTAGATGAAGCGGGCAACACCTACAATATCAATGCTGACTATGCAGCGAGTGCTGTAGCCGGGGCGCTCTCTGCCCAGAAGTTGATCTTTCTTACCGACGTTGAGGGGATTCTCAAGGATAAGGACGATCCTTCTTCGATTCTCAGGACGCTCAGCCAAAGTCAGGCCCTTTCTTATATTGCCGATGGTACGATAAAAGGCGGCATGATTCCCAAGGTGCAATGCTGTCTTGACGGATTGGAGAAAGGAGTCGAGAGCGTCCACGTGCTCGACGGCCGGGTTCCTCATGCGATACTGCTTGAAATCTTCACCACAAAGGGTGTTGGCACGATGGTCACAAAGGAGTCTACATGAGCATGAAAGATACGATACAAAAGGGAAAACAGTATCTATTGGACACATATAGCCAAGTTCCTGTGGTGTTTTCCGGTGGCGAGGGCATGTTCCTCATCGATGAAGAGGGGAAACGCTACCTCGATTTCGTAGGCGGTATTGCGGTCAACGCTCTCGGATATGGTGATGCAGGTTTGCAAAATGCCGTAAAGAAAGTGCTTGACGATGGTTTGTTGCATTGTTCGAACCTGTATTACAACAGTGTTGCCGTACAGGCTGCAGAACAACTTTGTTCTATTTCTCAAATGGAGAGAGTCTTTTTTTGCAACAGCGGTGCGGAGGCGAATGAGGCGGCTCTCAAGCTTGCCCGGAAGTTCGGTCATAGAAGTGCCGAGCCCAGGACTGAGATCATTTCCATGGTTCATTCGTTTCATGGAAGGACCTACGCGGCGATCACAGCTACAGGACAGGAGAAGTACCACAAGGGCTTTGCTCCCCTGCCGCAAGGTTTTTCGTACGCTCAGTATAATGACCTCTCTAGCGTACAGGCGCTGGTAAACAAGAATACCTGTGCCATCATTGTAGAACCGATCCAGGGCGAGGGTGGTATTGTTCCCGCCACAGCAGAGTTTCTCCAAGGGTTGCGCCTTCTGTGCGACGAGCATGATTTGCTGCTCATCTATGATGAGGTGCAATGTGGCATGGGTCGAAGTGGCAAGCCGTTCGCTTATCAGGCCTTCCAAGTGAAGCCCGATGTGATGACCTGTGCAAAAGCTCTTGCCGGGGGCATTCCTGCAGGGGCTATGTTGACCCAGGGTAAGGCAAATACGGTCTTCACCCCTGGTGACCATGCCTCCACGTTTGGCGGAAATGCCCTGGCCATGGCCGGGGTGGTTGAAATGACAAAGAGGCTCGAAGATGTTTCTTTTACTGAGCATGTGCAGGACATGGGTGAGTACTTGAGAAAGAAGCTTGATTTGTTGGTCCACAAGTATCCCTCTCTATGCCTGGGTGTTCGCGGTATGGGCTTGATGAACGGGTTGGTGCTGTCTGTTCCTCCCCGAACAGTGGTTGACGCCTGCTTTGCAAAGGGACTTTTGGTCGTCGGTGCAGGATATGATGTGCTGCGTTTTGTACCACCCTTGGTCGTAACAGAACAAGATATCGATAAAGCTATCGCAATTGTTGACGAGGCTCTTGCAACACTGGCCTAAAGAACGGTAGTATCTTTGCAAGAACAAGGACGTTCCACCCCTAGGGGAGGAGCGTCCTTCTTCATTTTCGGAGGTACAAGATGTGTGGATTTGTAGGTATGTTTGACATTCGAATCAGCAGTTCGGCCCTTCGCTCACAGGTCTTGGCCATGTCTCGTAAAATTCGACACCGCGGTCCTGATTGGTCCGGGGTGTATGAAGGAGAGAAGGCCATCATCAGCCACGAGCGGCTCGCTATCGTCGACCCATTATCAGGAGGACAACCGCTTTACAGCAAAGATAGGAATGTCGTGCTTGCAGTCAACGGAGAAATCTACAACCATAAGGAAATCAGGAAGCGTTATGAGGGGACATATGAATTTCAGACGCAAAGTGATTGTGAGGTAATTCTTGCCCTTTACCAGGACAAAGGTCCAGATTTTCTTGAGGACCTGAATGGAATTTTTGCCTTCGCCCTCTACGATATAGAAAAAGACATCTATTTGGTCGCTCGAGACCACATCGGCATCATCCCTCTTTATCAAGGTTGGGACAGTGATGGCCTGTATTACGTTGCCAGTGAATTGAAGGCTCTGGAAGGGTTTTGTACTGCGATTGAGCTCTTCTTGCCCGGTCATTATTATTACAGTCCAGATAAGGAAATCAAGAAGTGGTATACTCGAGAGTGGGTCAATTTTGAGAGCGTAGAGCACAACGGCGGATCCATAGAGCAAGTAAAGACCGCTTTGGAGTCTGCCGTTAAGCGTCAGCTGATGAGTGATGTTCCCTACGGGGTATTGCTCAGCGGAGGTTTGGACAGCTCAATCATTGCTGCTGTGACTGCCAAGTATGCACAGCGAAGAATCGAGACCGAAGACCAGGAAGACGCTTGGTGGCCGCGCTTGCACTCCTTTGCGATAGGGTTGGAGGGGTCTCCCGACCTGAAGGCTGCAAGGATTGCTGCAAACTACTTGAAGACGGTTCATCATGAGGTGCATTTCACCATCCAAGAAGCGCTCGATGCTTTAAGTGATGTGATTTATCACTTGGAAACAAGTGACATCACCACAGTCCGTGCCGCTACCCCGATGTATCTATTGGCCAGAGTCATTCGTTCCATGGGGATCAAGATGGTCCTCAGCGGTGAAGGGAGTGATGAGATCTTTGGGGGGTACCTTTACTTCCACAAGGCTCCCAACGTACGCGAGTTTCATGAGGAGACGGTACGCAAGCTCTCCAAGCTCCATCTTTATGACTGTCTCAGGGCAAACAAATCCCTTGCTGCATGGGGTATAGAAGGACGAGTCCCCTTTTTGGACAAGGAATTCATGGACGTGGCGATGAACCTGAATCCTGAGCTCAAGCTTTGCCCGGTTTTCGGAGAGAACAAGCGAATCGAAAAGTGGTTGCTCCGAGAGGCGTTCAAGGAGTATTTGCCACAAGAGATTGTCTGGAGGCAGAAGGAGCAGTTCAGTGACGGAGTGGGTTACAACTGGATCGATACGCTTAAGCAGATGACCAGCAACCTAATCACGGACGAGCAGTTTGCCTTGGCCGCAAAGCGCTTTCCCATTCACACTCCGGCAACGAAAGAAGAATACTACTACCGTACTCTCTTCGCTTCTCATTTTCCTAGTGAGAGTGCTGCCCGTTGTGTACCGAGGGAAGACTCGGTGGCTTGTTCCACTGCTACTGCCCTCGCTTGGGATGAGGCATTCAGAAAGATGAATGAACCCAGCGGTCGTGCAGTTGCAGGAGTGCATGAGTCAGCATATCTTACTGAGAAAAAAGATGCATGATTTTGTTCAATGTTCCCATTTTTGCAATGATGGATCCTCCTAGAAGAAAAAAGACCAAGGGAACCAAAATCTGAGAAAACCGAATCAGCACCAGCTTAATGGTGCTGATTCTCACTATCTGGTGTGCAATGAAAAAGAAAAGGAAAACCATCAATAAAAAGGTGGGAATCACGATAAAGAGTTCTTGAAGACCCAAGGTGGCAAAATATGGGATATACATTCCTACATTGTCCGAGCCGCTGGCAAGCAACACCAGCGCAACAGTCAGGGAAAGACGGGTTGCACTGAAAGAGGGAATCTCTTTTTGCTGAGAATCGTCTTCCTTCCTCATCGCCTTGATCGCCAACAAAATGGGAATGAACCCCAGTAGTCCTATCACCCAATCTTCAAGAATTCTACTGGCAAAGTACGCACCAAACATGCTGATGATCAACAGCAAGGAGATTGCCATCAGATGACCAAGTAGGATTGCTCTTCTTTCTTTCAACCCGACAGCTTGGCCCAAGAAGAGTAGTAGGAATACCAAATCGTCGAGACTGGTCGCAATGAAGAGTACAACCGAGGTAATGAGGACTGTCATCATGTGTGCCATAGTCGGTTGTTGAGAGGAGGTTGTCAAGCATTCTTGACAAAAGGTAACCTATTACCTAAAATAGGTAATACGTTACGTATATAGGAGTCAACCACACAGAATGATCAAGGAAGAACTGTTTGGAACCTTGTTTGTGCTTGCCAACCGACTGCAAGTATTAGGAGATCGATTGGATGATCAGATATCAACCAAGCAATGGCTTTTGCTTGCTGTGTTATTGCAGAATCCCGAGAGAAAAAGTACTTTGACCCAGCTCTCTTTGCAAATGGGCAGCAGCCGTCAGAACGTAAAGAAGATGGCAGTAATCCTTGAAGAGAAGGGATTTCTTACCATAGAGAAACCCGAGGAGGATAAGCGTTCTTTGGTGGTTTCTCCAACATTGACATGTCTTGAACACCTGAAGAGCAGAGAAGCAAAAGAAGAAATATTTATGGAGTCATTTTATCAAGACTTTTCAGAAGAAGAGTTGGTATTGCTTAAAAAGGGTTTCGATAAATGGATGCATAACCTTGCTATGATGGAGCGGCAGTATGAAGAGGAGAACTAAGATGTTTATAGGGTCCCTGCTTGTAGTTCTTGTGTTGGCGTTTCTTGTCTTTCTGTTGGTTCCTTCACAGGTTGAGACGAGGTTCAGAGCAATAGAGGCAGAAGTGGTACAACCACAGCTTGGGCATGAAGAAGTGTTTACACTCAAGGAATTGGAAGAGTATCCTCAGGCCATACAGAAGTTTTTCATCAACGGGGGGTTTATCGGAAAACCAAAGATGATCGGCATCAAGGCTTATTTTCCCAATACCCCCTTTTCTCTTGGTCAAAACAAGCCAACGATCAATATTGACTACACACAAATCAACAGGGCTGACAAGCCAATACGATATGCAAAAATTTCCTCTCGCATCTATGGCCTTCCTTTTGAGGGTCTGGATTCGTTCTCTGAAGGAACAGGCAGTATGGAAGGGTATATAGCAAAGTTCATCAGGCTCTTCAACCAAACAGGAGAGTACATGGATAAGGCTTGTTTGGTCACCTACCTTGCTGAGGCCTTTTTCCTTCCAACTGTTGCACTCAGTGATGCAATTACCTATGAAGAGATTGATGCTCTTACGATCAAGGCTACCATGAAAGCATATGAGATAGAGGTAAGCGGCATCTTTACCTTTGCAGAGACAGGAGAAATGCTCAGCTTTACAACTGAAGACCGCATGGCAGCAGGTATGGATGGAACCATCGAGCAGATTCCTTGGACAGCTGAGTGTTCGGACTATGTGATGCTGGATGGCCTTCTTGTTCCTTCTAGCCTGAAGGCCATATGGCACTACCCTGAGGGTGATTTGGTCTATTTCGACGGGAAGGATGTACATATTACCTACTTCTAGGGGTAAGGGTGCTGCTTTTGTATCAGGTATACCTTGTCTTCCCCTTGTGAGTGTGTGTTTTGTTACGTGCAATGCTTGATAATGTAGTGTACTGTGGAACTAGATTCATCTTGATGTAAAGAGGAGAAGGTACATGGCTAATACTGAAAGAATGTTTGAGCAAGAACAAGCATATAGATTTAAAAAAGGAGTGACAATCGCCGGGGATGATGCTCTTTGTGAGCATTGTCGCAATTATAATCGCACAGATCGTTTTTGCTGGGATTGTGACAGAGGCTCGCTCTATGTACCACTTACATTTCCCTTATACACGATTGTCTTGCTGCTAAGTTCGCTACGCTCTGGTCTAGAATCCGCAACAGATAAAGAGGGCTCGGACAGTACTACCCTGATTCTTCAACAAGGGTTTATTGCAGCACTAATATTTGCTATACAGCCGTTTGGAACGTTTGAAGCCGCACTAGCTCATTTTGCAGATGAAATGCTTTCAGATGAGGCTATTTACCGTAATCCAAAGGATATTGAAAAGGTTTTTCGTCCATTAACTACTATTGACCATACTGTATCAGAAGATGAGAAGCGATATCGAGCAGAGTTTGGGGCGATTGCTTGTCATCAGAATGCATGTGAACATTGTAAATATTTTGGTCGATTAGATACACCTTTTTGTTGGGATTGCAATCGGGGTTCTCATTTCAAAAATGGCATTCGATTGTTACACACGCTATCCAAAACGCTTATGTATATCAATACAACCATGGGTGAAGCTCTTCAGAGTGGTCATCGTGATGAACGAAAAACTGTATTTAGGACTGGGTTTGCTGAGGGTATAAAGTGGTTGATCAAACCCACCACAACAGAAGAGCAGCTTATTGAGGCGCATGGAAATGAATACATCACCAAGGAATTATTCGATTCAATCGTGAAGCGTGAAGATGAAGATTATGCCTTCTTGGACAACCAATAATACTACTTTGTTCGGTTTGTTTCTCAGCCTGTTTTACTGGTAGCACTTGTTACTCAACCAAAAACTCCAACAAGGTTTCCATCAGCACCTCAAGCTAGTAGTCTACCCGATCTTGTTCTTTAACACTCCCAAGCCTTCTATGATGATCTCTACCGTATCGCCATGATGCATTCCGCTGATACCCCCAGGGGTTCCTGTAAGGATGATATCACCTGGAAGGAGCGTCATGACCTGGGAGAGATAACTGACTAAGAAGGGTACCTTGAAGATGAGGTTGCTGGTGTTTGACTTTTGCATCGTCTTGCCGTTTACCCGGCTTTCGATGACCAGGTTTGAGGGATCGACCTCATCACTGATGAACGGCCCGAACGGACAGAACGTATCGAAGCTTTTAGCAACTGTCCACTGACCTTGCTTGGGTTGCAGATCTCGTGCGGTAATGTCGTTGGCACAGGTGTAGCCAAGGATATAGTGATTCACATCCTCAATAGGGATGAAGCGTGCTTTTTTTCCGATGACGATGGCTAGTTCTGCCTCATAGTCCAAACGCTTGCACATCTTGGGGTACTCGATAGTCTTCTTTGGAGCGAGAGCGGCGGTGGAGGGTTTGAGGAAGACCACAGGTTCTGTGGGGATGGGGAGCTGGAATTCCTGGGCATGATCTTTGTAGTTCAATCCGATACAGATAGCCTTGGAGTAGTCGCAAGGGGTGAGCAGCTCTACTTCTTCAAGCTTGAGCTTGGTATCAGTTGTGGTGTACTGGTCGAAGATGGAACCTTCCAGTACTTGAATGGTATCTTCGTTTAGAAGTCCATAGCTTGTGTTACCGTTGTGGATGAAGCGTACATATTTCATAGCAAAAGCATAGCAAAGAGAACGAAGAAACACAATTGACAAAGAGAAGGTTTCAGTCCACCGTGTACAATATGAAACGTTATGCAAAATGTCCTTTGGCCCGAACCTGCGGTGCCTGTCAATTGATGGATTTCTCATATGCCAAGCAGCTCAATATGAAGATGCAATACTTAAAAGAGTTGCTTGGAAAATATGGACCGATAGCTCCAATACAGGGTATGGATGATCCTACAGGATACAGAACCAAGATTCAGGCTACCTTTGGCTATGATTGGAAGCAGAGTATCACCAATGGTATCTATCGTCAGGGTACTCACGAGTTGGTTGGGATTCACTCTTGCATGGTCCAGCATCCGCTTGCTGACAAAATTCTTAAAACAATCCGAAATCTTGCAACCAGGTTTTCCATCGTTCCTTACGATGAGGACTCAGGCTATGGATACCTTAGACATGTCCTGATCAAGATAAGCAGGAGTACCAATGAAGCAATGGTGGTCTTGGTCTGTGGCCAATGGCCGGTTCCTTCAGCTGCCAATTTCATTTCTGCCATCCATCAACAAAATCCAGAAGTAACCACCATTGCTCTCCAGATCAATAATGAGCAGACCAGTATGGTGCTTGGCAACAATCCTGTACAGGTGCTTTGGGGCAAGGGCTATATTGCCGAGAAATTGTGCGGCCTGAGTTTCAGAATTTCTCCTTCCTCATTTTTCCAGGTCAATGTAGAGCAGGCTCAGGTGCTCTATACATTGGCTATGCGTATGGCTCGTATAGAAGAGTCTGATTTTGTCATCGATGCCTACTGTGGCACAGGAACAATAGCTTTGATAGCCGCAAAAGCGGGTGCAAAGGAAGTTTTAGGTATCGAATCAAATGAACAGGCTGTTGAAGATGCAAAAGCCAATGCTGAAAGGAACAACCTTGGAAACGTTCATTTCGTGTGTTCCGACGCTTCTGCCTATCTGAAGCAGATTGCCAAGGAGAAGCAAAGTTGCTCTGTCTTGTTTCTCGATCCACCAAGAAGTGGAAGTGACGAGCGGTTTTTGTCATCTGCAATACGACTAAGGCCTAAGAAGATAGTCTACATCTCCTGCAATCCCAAGACTCTTGAAAGAGATCTGCGATACTTGCTGCAATTCGGACCCTACCGTGTAGCAGGAATACAGCCGGTGGATATGTTTCCCCATACAGACCATGTCGAGACGATTGTGCTTTTGAGTAGTTAAAAAGTAGATGGACATATCAGTATTGATTTGGATGTTGAGAAGCTTGAAACCATGTCAGCAAAGGCTACATGTTCCAGTCCAGATTTATTCATACATAGAATCTTATTTCGTAAGTAAGTTGAAACGTGGTTCGTTTGTCACGGACAAAGTACGAGACTGACAAGTACAGGAATTGTATTATGAAACGGCAAAAGAGATATAAAATTGCCGAAGCATAAGAATGGAAGGTGTGCTTATGTTTGATGAGAAAATCGGATTAGCATATTTTGACAATGAAGGTGTTTTTTCAAAAAAGGATTATTACGAAGTCCTCTTAAATAACGGATATGATAAGACCTTTGGATCTTTTTTGGTTAGTTTTCAAAAACTAGTTAACAGTGGACTGGTACACAGGATTGGAAGAAACGTGTACGGTGTGGCAGATAGATCTAAAAGAACATATAGCCATTCCTACTCTGATCTTGCGTGTCAGGTAGCAGAATGTATTACAGCTAACCATCCATATATGGATTTTGTGATTTTTGAAACAGCACAGCTCAACGAATTCATTAATCATCAAATAGGAAGAAACACTCTTTTTATATTTGCAGAAAATGATGTGATAGAGTTTGCTTTCGAAACAATTACAAATTCTTTTCCTGGTGCTGTCATGCTGTCTCCAGGAAAAAAAGAATTTCATCGATATAGGAATGACAATTCCATTGTTTTAGTCAGACTTGTCAGTGAATCTCCGAAGAATGCGGAGGTTCCATGGCATGAATCAGCAGAGAAGCTTCTGGTTGATATCATGTCAGAACCTCTTATTAAGGAAACCTTTAGTAAATCAGAATACGAAGCTATATATGAAGGTGTATTAGGGCGATACATAGTGAATGAAAGCAAGATGTTCCGATATGCGAGACGAAGGAATGTTGCGGCAAAAATAAGGAAGTTCATTAACGAGGATACATCTGTCCATCTGAAAACAGAGGTCATATGATTAGGAAAGAGAGTTTTGAAGAAGCGCATATTCGATATTTGCAGGAGAAGAGCCGAAGAGACCCGGTTCTCATAGAAAGAGTGATATATGCCTTTGGCCTTTTGGAGGCACTCGTAAAAGTGAAGTCGCCTTTCATTTTTAAGGGTGGTACCTGCTTGATGCTTCTGCTGAAGCAACCCAGAAGACTGTCGACAGATGTTGATATTATTGTTGAACCAGGGACGGATATCGAAGAGTACATTCGGCTTGCAAGTGAAATCTTTCCTTTTAAAGCGCAGGAAGAAGATGTTAGAAAAGGGAAGAACGACATTGTAAAGAGACATTTCAAGTTTATGTATGATTCTCCAGTTAATGGAAAACCCTTTTATATTCTTCTGGATATTCTCTTTGAAGAGAACCATTACCATGAAGTTTAAAAGAAGGAAATCCAAATGGATATGCTGATTTGTGATGGAGAAGCTTTGAAAGTGAGAGTTCCAAGTATCGATTGTATTCTGGGGGACAAAATGACTGCTTTTGCACCATATACGACAGGTATTCCACTTAGGGCAAACAAAGATATGGAAGTGATGAAACAGATGTATGATGTTGCTTCATTGATTGACGAGGTTACAGATTTTGACAATGTATGCAAAACATATCGAGAAATCTGCAAGGCAGAAATAGCATATAGGGGAGCGAATATTTCTATCAGGGAGTGTCTCTTGGATACCTTTATGGTAGCAGCCTGCGTTGCAGGAAGAACAAAAATAAAACCGGATGATTACCCAATGTATGTCAAAGCAATCAGAGATTTGCATGACCACATTTTTATTGAAAACTATAGTGCTGAGATTGCTGCTGGACAGATCCGCAGTGAAATACTTAAGCCTTTAAGAAGTTTGAGAAAGGCAAATCCATTGGCCTATGCTTATGTGATAAAAGCTGATGAACTCTATAGAACACTATAAGCTTGTGCCCCTTCAGTGAGGTCTGGATGGGCATTTTTTATCATCTGCGATACTTGCTGCAATTTGGTCCCTACCGTGTAGCAGGAATACAGCCGGTGGATATGTTTCCCCATACAGACCATGTCGAGACGGCGGTCCATTCAAGCAGTGATTAAGTCGATGGCCATTTCAATAGTGATTGGGATGTTTAAGAGCTTGTAATTCCTGTCATAAATGGTGCTTATGATGAAATCAAGGCTTTTCCTAGGGTTGGAGGTCTATTCCCTTTACATTGCCAAAGTTTAGAAAAAAGCTGGGATTTGCGAATGGGAGAGCTATCCAGCACACATGCTTTTACTGCTACTATGGAGTAGCAATAAGGTAGCAATTAAAAGTAGAAAAATGAGTGTATTCTCCGTACATCGAGAATAAGTCTTGCAAAATTATTAATTGTGATAAAGAATTGCGTGACCGGTATACGTTGGAAACAGCAAAAGGAAGGCCTCTATGCTGCAGGGTGTTGAAATCAGGGAAATGAAAGAGAGTGAGTATCCTTTGCTTGCTGATTTTCTCTATCTGGCCATATTTCAAAAAGAGGGTGAGCCACCACTGAGAAGAGACATCATAGAGGAGCCTGAAATAGCACGCTACATCGAGGATTTTGGAAAACCTCATGATTATGCCTTGGTTGCAGTGCATCAAGAGCAGGTCGTGGGTGTTGTTTTTGTCAGGTTGATCCATGCCTATGGATATGTTGATGAGGCAACACCCGAGCTGACTATCTCGGTTCTCAAGGATTATCGCAAGAAGGGTATTGGAAGCGCCTTGCTTGAGGGCATGGTCAAGCTCTTGCGCGAGCACGACTGTGAAAAAATCTCCCTTTCGGTACAGAAAGAGAACCCTGCTTTTCAGCTGTACCAAAACCTTGGTTTTGCCATCGTGGAGGATAAGGGGGAAGATGTGGTGATGCTTTTCCTATTGTAAATGCAAAGGGAAGAGTATAGCATTTTGATGTATCACAAGGAGTTTGTATGATTACATTCCCTGTTTTATTCATAAATCTTCTCTCTATCTTGATGTTGGGTATCTTGCTTGTCGTAATCTTTGTAGAAAGAGAGAGAATTGCTGCTAGAGAACTTCTCATTGCAACCTCCTGGATGCTCCTTTGGTCGTTGTGTTCTTTTTTTGAGATGGTCAGTTCTTCATTTCCAATCAAGGTGTTGTGGCGAAATCTAACACAAATCGGAGTATTCTACACACCGGTAGCAACCCTCATATTTATCCTTTCCTATACAGGATATTTCTCAGCTCACAGACGAAAGATAGCCATATTCTCTTACTTGTTTCAAAGTGTTCCCATTGTGCTCATTTTAACCAATGAGATGCATAATCTGATGCGTGTTTCTGTGTATCTTGTCAGACAGACGCATTATCAGATTGTTGGGGTGCAGACTACAGTTCTCGGAAAATTCTTTATTTCTGGAAATTTCCTCTTTATGCTCGTTTCCTTGATGGTGATTGTTTTTGCTGTGCTGCATATAAGCAGGAACAATGTTAAGCAGATGATCAGTGTGCTTATAGGCATGTCCATATCAATACTGTATGCGCTGTTGAAAGTCGGCAGCGATGGGTATTTTTTGCAGATTGTTCCCATAAGCGGAGTCTTTGTTCTTACTGCCTTGTTGATGCTCCGTGGTATCCTCCGCTTCGATTTATTGAAGATTGCTCCGATAGCACGAGAACAAGCTTTCCAATTCTTGGGAGAGGGCATGATCATCTGTGCAGCTGATGCTCGGGTGCTCGACGCTAATCCCGCTGCCAAAAAGGTGTTCGGAGAAAGCCTTATAGAGATTGGTGAGAACTTACTAAATCATGTTCCCAAATGGTATGATACTGCTTTACAAGGTCATGAAAATACCTTTGAGGTACAAATGCAAGATCGCTGGTTTCTGGCAACAATGTACCCGATCATCCATACAAGGCAACAGGTTATTGGATCTATCACTCTCATAAACGATGTAACTGCAATAAAGGAGCGAGAAGATTTACTTCTCTCTCGAGCACAGATAGACAGTATGACCGGGTTTTTCAATCGACCTACGTTTATTGAACAAGCAGAGAAGCTGATCAGTAAGGCAAAAAGCGTTGTACAGTTCATATATTTCGACATCGATCATTTCAAGACGATCAACGACCAATATGGCCATCGTGGAGGAGACTCCATCTTGGAAAGTCTTGGACGTTTGATACTTTCCCGTATCCCGAAACGCAGCATTGCAGGGCGGATGGGAGGTGAGGAGTTTGCTATCGTGTGTATCGATACCAAAGAAGAGGATCTTGTCTTGTTTGCTGAGTCTCTTTGTGAGGCTGTTTCTTGTCATGAGTTTTTTTATGAAGATAAAATCATAAAGATTACAATCTCCATCGGAGTATGCTCAGCACAATCGAAGAACTTCAATGAGCTATACCGACAAGCAGACCAACTCTTGTATGAAGCAAAACGAGCAGGGAGAAATTGTGTCCGATTTCGGATTATGGAGTAGGCCTTTTAAATGAACAACAACATTGAATTGAGCGAAGAAGAGCTGGCTCGTGTGCCAAAAAAACCGCTATTGACCAAATCGGTGATTCTCTTTCTGTTGAGCCAGAATCTTTCCCTCTTCGGTTCCTCCGTAGTCGGTTTTGCCATTATTTGGTACATAACGCTTCAAACCTCCTCGGGTCTCTATCTGATGTTCGCTACCTTGGCTCAGATGGTGCCCTATCTGATCATCAGCTTGTACAGTGGAGTATGGGCAGACCGCTATGATAGAAAGCTCTTGATTATGATCAGTGATTCCTTTATTGCATTAGCTACTTTATTGCTTGCCTTGCTTTTTTCATTGGGGTATGACTCGATTTGGGCTATTTTGACAGTCTCTGTGATACGTTCCATCGGTTCTGGAGTGCAAAGCCCCGCAGTTAATGCCATCATCCCCCAATTGGTTGATAGTGAGCATTTGGTCAGGATCCAAGGAATAAACCAAAGTCTCAACTCTGCATTGCTGCTTCTTTCCCCTGCTGTGGGCGGCATGATGCTTGGCTTGTTTTCCTTAGGGTCTACTTTGTATCTTGATGTTGTTACTGCTGCATTAGCGGTGGGGGTTTTCAGTTTTATCAGCGTAGAGAAACGAGTTGCACACGCTACTGAGCAGTCCATGTTCCAGGATATCAAAAGCGGCATGGCCTACACGTTCACGAATCCAATGTTGCGCAATCTTTTGATCTGTTATGGATTTTCCTTTTTTCTTATCACTCCGGCTGCTATTTTGACTCCTCTATTGGTTGAACGTACCTTTGGCAGCGATGTGTGGCGCCTTACCGCCAATGAGATGGTTTGGACCGCAGGCTCCTTGCTTGGTGGCTTGCTCGTATCCCTGAAAGGGACCTTCTCCAACAAGGTCCGCACAATCGCCCTTTCCTTGGTAGCGTTCGGATTTTGTTTTGCCTTGCTCGGTCTCGCCCCGACTTTCCTGATGTATTTAATCATCATGGGAATCGGGGGAGTCTTCGTTCCAGTGTTCAACACGGCAGAGATTGTCATGATTCAAGAAATCGCCGATGAGGCTATGATGGGTAGGGTATTCTCAATCGTTCAGTTGCTTGCCTCAAGTGCAATCCCTCTGGGCATTCTCTTGTTTGGTCCTTTGGCGGATAGCGTGTCGGTGCAGTCTATTTTGGTGGTTTCGGGGATTTTACTTGCCGTTGTAGGGATAGTATATGCTAAAAGCACCTCATCAAAGCAGTTGTTCAAGTAGGCTCAGATATCCTTCATAGGCACCTATGAGTTGATCGACCTCGATATACTCGTCAACTGTATGGGCAAGCGTTTCCTCAGAGGGGCCATACCCGATGCAAGGGATCTTGGCCTCTGCTGCAAAATGGCTTGCATTGGTACAGAAGCTATAGTGGGATAAGGAGGCTTCAGGCAAAGCTTCTTTCGCTGCTATCACCAAGGGGTGGTCCTCTTCAAGAATCCATGCAGGGAAGAATCGTTTCGCTTTGATAACCTTGCCGGTATAGAGCTGTAAAGACTCTTCTGCGATTGCTACAGAAGCCTCTATATCGGGATGTTGTGTGAGAATTTGCTTGATTGGATCCAGAATTGATTCTTCTGTCTCTTCTGGCAGTACCCTGCGGTCGAAGGTTACCTTGCAAGAGTCTGGAATTACAGACTTTCCTGGGTACGGAAAGGATTTGATGTCGGTTACGACCAATATCCCTTCACCGAGCACAGGATGGTTGGGAGCTTGGATTTGGAGAATCTGAGGTAGCACCGTAAGCATGGCTGTTATCGCATTCACTCCTTTTTGAGGATTGGATGAGTGACAACTCTTTCCACTGGTCTTGAGCACGATCTCAGCTCTTCCTCGTTGCCCCCGTTTAATAGACAGAGAAGAGGCTTCTCCTACAACAACCATGTCGGGCTTGATTCTGCTTGTGATCAAGGCAGCTGAAACGCCCTCGAAGCATTCCTCACATACAGTGCATGATACGTGGATAGAACCGGAAAAATTGCCATCGGTTTTCTTCTTGAAGTCAGCTGCCGCCTTAATCATGGCAGCAAGAGCTCCCTTCATGTCACTCGTTCCTCTGCCATAGATCCGTCCCTCTATGAGCGTGCCTTCAAAGGGTTCATGGCTCCAAAGAGAGGAATCTTCAACTCCTACTGTGTCTATATGACCATCGAAAAGTATCGAAGGGCCGTTTTCCGTTCCGAATATACTGCCGGTTACACTACCGAAATCATCGACGAAGACTTCGTCAAATTTCAGACGATGCATCTCGTTGACGATGAACGAGGCTACTTGGTCCTCAAGGCCGGAGAGGCTGGGGTGTTGTACCAGATTTTGGCAAAGTTGAATGAGTTGTTCTTTGTTCTGCATGCACATATGGTATGCCGGATATGACTAAAGTCAAGCGTTCTTGAGCACTTTGTCAATGAAAGCAACAACCAATTCAGGGTTGAAGTGGATATTCCTGCGATCAAGCAACGAAGTAACGGCCTCCTCTTTTTCGACCCTTTCTCGTGTAAGGCTCGGTCCTGTGAGGTCTGCATAGTAATTGCAGAGAGAAAGAACCTGTGCCTCCAAGGGAATAGCTTCTCCTTTCAAGCCTTGTGGATACCCGCTGCCATCCCACTTTTCATGGTGGTATAGTACAGCTTCTGCAAATACTGCATAGGAGCCCACAGAACGTAATATGTTGTAGCCAATCTCGGAATGCCGCTTAAACTCTGCTTTTTCTGATTGGGTGAGAGTTTCGAAATTCTTTGTATACAAAGCAGGATTGAGTGCAATTTTTCCTAGGTCATGATATATTCCGGCAAGTCTCATTTCCTCAACACGCTCGACAGAAAAACCGAGCTCTTTTGCAAAGAGGGAGCAGAGATTGCCCACCATCTCACTGTGTTCCTTCAGGCTCTGGTCATAGCTGTACAGTCTTTGTTGTAAAGAACGGATGACCCGTTTCTTGAAGTCTTGGCTGAGAGAGAGTTTATCTTGATACATCGCATCCTCTGCGATCTTGAACGTCTCTTCGTACGGTTCGTCCTTTTCATGCTTCACAGCAATTCCGAAGGATACTGAGACATGTATACCCTTGATCTCTTCTTTTTTCAGTGCCGCATTGATGCGTTTTACGATGGTTTGAGCATGTAGTGCATCCGTCTGGGGTAAAAGCAGTATGAACTCATCTCCACCGATTCGACTGACTATATCGGTTTCACGGCACGTCTTCTTAAGAACATCCGACACCTTGCATAAGAGTTCATCCCCTGCTTCATGACCAAAAGCGTCGTTGGTGAGCTTCAGTCCGTTGACATCAGCAAGCACCAAGGAGAGAGGATAGTACGGCTCATCATCCAGTTTTTGTTTTGCTTTGTCATAGAAACGACGATTAGGCAGAGTTGTCAAGGCATCGGTGATGCTCAGGTTAAGCATCTCACTTTGCTTCTTACGCTGCTCTGTGCTGTCGCGAAATACAAGGACCACTCCACTTACCTGTTGTTTTGGATCGAGGATTGGAGCTGCGCTTACACTGATGAACCTTTCAAATCCATCACGTGCGATGAGAATGGTATCTTCATTCAAGGTGATGGTTTTTTTCTTCTCAAGAGCAAGCTGTACAGGATTAGGACACTTGTGTCGGTCTTCTCCACAAAGGGTTTTGAAGACTTCAGAGAAAATAAGCCCCTTTGCTTCAGACAATTGCCACCCTGTAAATGTTTCTGCCACTTTGTTCATGAACTGAACATTGCCGTTTGCCTCGGTGGATATAACGCCATCCCCGACACTGAGAAGTGTGGTCTCGAAGAGAGTCTTTTCATACAGAAGCAGTGCTTCGTTCTTTTTTTGCTGTGTTATATCATCGATGATCATGGCAAAATATCCGTATTCAGGGCTGAACGAGGAAATCCTGAACAGACGGCCAAGACCCTCGTTGTACGCCTCAAAGGTCCTTGGCTCTCCGGTGAGGGCCACCATTCCGTTGTACTCGAACCAATAAGGTTCCACCGTATCGATGAGCTCGGTTATCCGTTTTCCGATTGATTGTTTATTTTTAAGACCTGTCTGTATTTCAAAGTTGTCATTTACCCTGAGTATTCTATAGTCATTAGGGATGCCTTTTTCATCGGTGAGGATCTGGCAGTAGGCAAAACCTTGCGTCATTGCCTCAAAGAGTCTTCTACTCTCCTCTTCGCTGCGTAAAAGAGCTTGCTGCTGTGCGACTCTCTCGGAGATGTCGCTGTGTGTTCCACTCATCAAAAGTGGTTTGTGATTCTGGTCATATCTAATAACCTGTCCACGGCCAAGAATCGAGACCAAATGGCCGTCCTTGTGTTTCATGCAAAAGTCACAGATGAAGTACTCACTATTGCCGGCAAAATGCTCATCCAGCAAATGTTTAATCTTCGGAAAGTCTTCAGGTATAATCAAGTTTTTAAACGTGTCGAGCGAGATCGGTTGCAGTTCTTCCTTCTTATACCCCAACAATTCTGCCCACGTATCGTTGACGGTTATAGAGTCTTGGCTTATGTCCCATTCCCAGGTACCCAGATTTGAGCTGTTTATGACGCTCAGATAGCGATCTCTGGCCTCAGCAATTTTTATCTGGTCTTGTTCTTGTTGCCTGCGATACCTTTTGAGCCATACGAGACCATAGAGTGAGGTAAATAAGATGATCAGGAGAATCAGTACAGGGCCAAGGAAGGTTAGGATGCGATCAACGCCAAACCAATAGCTCAACGTTTCTTGATGATAAACCAAAAGGGCGTACATATTTTCTTCAATGGAAGTGAGCAATGTTCGGAGCTCCTGAGAGCGCGTTTTATACACCTCGAGCAAGGAGAGAGAGACGGTGTTTCCCAGTTCTTCATGCATCAGAGGCTGTACTGCTTCTTCAATGAGCTTGTTGAAGGTTGTCCTGACTTCTTGCAAGCGTTGTTGCTGTTCAAGATTATCCTGGGCAAGCAAGGTAAGAGATGTTAGATGTTGGTCAAATGCAGTTAGATGATTGTCAATTTCCTTGAGGCGGCTTGTATTTTTTGTAAGAAGATATTCTTGGAGAGCTATACGGATGTCTGTGATGATTCGCTCTTGTTGGTTTGTTTTGGCAATCACCGTATAGGTATGACTGACCAGTCCATCTGTTTCAAGGGCACGGTCGATTAAGGAAAATTTCATGTATCCTATAAAAAAGAGGGCTACAACCAAGAGGAGTAGGGCAATGAAAAGCGTTCTGATGAATTTATTCTGTTGAATATTATAAGTCTCCTTAGAAGTATCATATCCATATATATAATCGTTGTACAAGAGGAAATGTTTGGAGAGGAGGGGAGGATGCAATAGCTTATTAAAATAAATTACTAATTAGTACTTGATTTTAATAATAGGAATGTGTATCATATGGTTACGGTTATTAAAACGCAAAAACAAATAGTAGGAGATGTATTATGGAAGAGATGCACAGTGTACCATCCATGCCCTTGATCGGAGATAAGGCGCCAGCCTTTCATGCAGTGACCACCCAAGGTGAAATCAACTTTCCTCAGGACTATGAAGGCAAGTGGGTGATTCTTTTCAGCCATCCTGCTGATTTTACTCCGGTCTGTACGACAGAATTTATGACCTTTGCCTCCATGGCAGACGAATTCAAGGCCCTCAATACTGAACTTATCGGGCTTTCCATCGATTCGCTCTATGCTCATATTGCGTGGCTGAGGAAAGTACAGGAGCTTGAATGGAACGGCATGAAGAATGTTGAAGTAAAGTTCCCCGTTATCGAGGATATCAAGATGGATGTTGCAAGAAAGTACGGCATGGTCCAGTCCCAGTCCTCCACCCAAGCAGTTCGTGCTGTGTTTGTCATCGATCCCAGTGGCATAGTGAGAACAATTCTCTTCTATCCAGCTTCGACCGGACGCAATTTTGATGAGATCAAACGGGTAATTCTTGCACTACAGAAGGCTGACAAGGATAAGATTGCCACCCCGGCAAACTGGAGACCGGGTGATGACGTGATTATTCCCACCCCGGGTAGTTGTGGGACTGCCAAGGAGCGTATGGAGAGCAAGGACGAGAATCAGTACTGTCTTGATTGGTTCCTCTGCTTCAGAAAAGAGAAGAAGTAAATCTCTTTTCTATCCAATACACGTTATGACGGCTGTATCGATATATCACCGTATCGATACAGCCGTCTTTTCAGCGGTAAGAGATGGCATCTTTGGCACAGACTCGTTCACATGCGTGGCAGAGCAGGCACTCATGCTTGACAATCCTATGTTTTTCTTCTTTCACAATAGCTGCACTTGGACAGACTTTTGCGCACTTGGTGCAGTTTATACAGAGCTCGGGATCGATGACCATTGCCCTTCTGGCTGCTCGGGAGGGTAGGGAAAGAAGCGTCCCATAGGGACAGAGATAGCGGTGCCACAGCTCCTCGGTAAAGAAAAGAGAGAGAAAGACCCCTATGCCAAACAGGGCAGGCAATACGGGCAGCTTTCTGCCGGTTCTGAATACAAAACCCATGAGAGCAAGAAAGCTGACAAGCAGAATGATCCTGATCACCCCATTTTTGAAGATGGCGGGGGTTTTCAGACTCTTGATTTTGAGCTTCTTCTTAATGAAGGTAATCGGCTTGAGTACTGTATTGATCGGACAGATCCACCCACAGTAAAAGCGCGATAAGAAGAGTGACAGTAGTACAGAGACAAGAAAAATGCCCATCCATAGCTGGATTCTTCCCTTTACTACCAATAGCCCGAACAAGAGCAAAAATACTACCTGAACAAGTATTTGAACTGTCTTTTTCATACGTTTCTCTCTTTATATACCCTTGGGTGTGGGGCTTTGACGATGAAGAATTCAAGTGCTTGTGCATGTGTGTTGGAAATATTCATCTTGGTCTGAAATGGAACATTGACAACACTTGCTTGATAGGTATGTGATTCTTGATCATCCAAGGTAATCGTCAGTGTTCCTGCTGTCACTATGAGATATACCTGTGAGTCGCTGTAATGCTCTGCAAGTGACTCTTCCTTGTTCAGGATGACATGGTTGATCATGACATCGTCAGAGCCGACGAGTTTTTCGATAAGCTTGTCTTTGCTTTTTGTATACGTATAAATAGTTTCAATCATACTCTTTGCTCCTTTTCTTGGGTTTGAACCTAGTATAGCTCTCTTGCTTGGGATAAAGTGTATCATATGGCACACTTTGGAGAGTTTACTGACCAGCACATGGAAATTCCTCTTTTCCAAGGAGTTGCTCCTGCAGCTTTGGAGCGTCTCTTTGTTGCGGGAGGTGTCCGAATTGCCGACTATACGAAAGAGCAGATGCTGTATCTTGAAGGTGAAGAGTGCACAACCTTGGACGTGATTCTTCGTGGCAGTATTTCTATTCAAAGTTTTGATGAGGTGGGCAACATATATAAGCCCAAGGTGCTTGAAGCAGGAGAAGTCTTAGGAGCAACATTGCTTTTTGGAAAGTACAATCAGTACCCGATGTCCGTTGTTGTCGACAGTGCTGCAAGGATTCTGCATATCAAAAAATCGGAGGTGCTGCTTCTTTGCAAAGAAGAGAAGGTGTTTCTTTCATCACTGCTCAAGATTATCAGCGACAAGACGTACGAGTTAAGCCTAGTCGTGAACAGACTCTCCTCCAAGAGCTTGCGAAGCAGTCTGCTCTCCTATCTTCATAGTTTGATAAAGAGACAAGGAAGCAGTACGATAGTGCTCCCTCTTTCCAAGAAGGAGCTTGCTAATCGCTTAGGATTCTCTCGAACCTCACTGAGTCGAGAGCTGACTGCTTTAGCCAAGGAAGGCCTGCTCAGCTATACAGGAAGGACCATCCATCTTCATATTTCTTCAAAGAGTTAAAGAGTATGTGAAGTTGCTCTGCTTATCCTTGTCATATTTCCAATCTGTTGGTATTACCTTCATTAAGAACAAATTGTGAATATGGAGAATGCCTATGAGAATCCTTAGAACAAGCATAGTACTATCTGCAATTTTTCTCTTTGCAATGGTTCCCGTCCTAGCAAGCCCAACTGCGGAAAGGCAGTTTCAGACCTTGCAAAGTCTGGACCTCAATGCACAGACGATGCAATCACTTATCCAATCATATGATAATCTCAATGCTTCAGTAGCGCGCGAGGCACAGGAAGCGAGGAAAGCCTTGGAGCAAGCTCGCTCAAGAGGCGATAAAGATGCGTATCTAGAGGCCCGCAGCAAGCTCAATACGCTTTCTTCCTTCAGGATGGATCAGGCAACCAGTGATTATATACTGCAAAAGTTGTTGGAACTCCCTGATGCTGAGATGCAAAAAACAGCTGCTTGGCTATACCAGAACAGCAGTTTCTATCGTCCTGTGTTGACGTTGGATTTCTCTTCTGAGGGGCCGAACTATCGTTACAGCTTTCGGCAACAGATAGGCCGGCAGCCGGGAAGTAAGGTTACTTTACCTGACGCGAGTCAGATACGACTCAATACAGCACACATCGGAATACTTGCAGGATGGGGGCTGACCCCTGAGGAGATCACCTATGAGGCAGGACAGACCATCGAGATGGGATATACCAACCAGACCCTGTATGCAATCTATAAGCCTGGGGTTCGATTTTATGATGAGAGGAGCAAAACTGACCTTTTCTACGAGATTGAAGATGTTGTAGTACCTACTGATCTTGCACCTATCGGTTCTGCAGTATTTGCAGGCTGGTATGATCGAACCACAGCTCAGGTTGTCACCGATAGCGAGTCTTTGACCGTGGAAGGCAAAGGAGCGTTTTTTGAGGCTCTGTGGAAAGATCTCTCAATAGATCGGATCGGTATACTGTATTACAACCATCAGAACCTTCCTGCCAATACACAGCTTGCCCTTGGGTTCTCCTACCGCAATGTGGGGAATGTTGATTTTTCTTCCTTGAAAGCGACGTTGAGCAGCGATAGTGAGTATGTAACGTTCTTGGTCGATGAATTGCAGTTGGGGAGCCTGCCCTCTGCTCATCAAGCGACCAACAACAGTCGTATCAGTTCAAGGACCGCTCAAAGAATCAGGGGTGAAGGTAATACATTCAGGTTTGTCATTTCCAAGGATGCTCCCTCTTCGACGGTCATTCCAATGCGGTTGACCCTTATCGATGAAAAAGGTAATAGCTGGACTGAGGACATCGAGTGTGTAGTACGTTAATATTGTTCAGCTATATAGATGCCTTGCAAATCTCTTTTGGTGCTCATCCCCATCGGGGTGAGCACCTTTTGCTGTGCATCCAAGAGCTTAGAGAAGGGTGAATCTTCCAGGACCTGTATTTTTTCAATAGCCTTCTCCTGTAGTACCTTCAGTAGTCTCTGGGCGGCTGGAACATCAAGGGCCATTGCTTCCACTGCCTTGTTTTCGCTGATAAACGCATACGCTCCATCGACGAGTACCGTCTCATATCCATCGGTTAGAAAAGACCAGGCTTCGGCGTCTCTGCATAAGGATCCATTGGTTTTTGTTGCCTCATCGTATATGTTCGATAAGCGTGTAAGATCGAGGGCTTGCTGCGATACACCTTCTTCATACTTGCATGCATATAAGGGGTAACTCTCCATATAGGAGGTTGTTGTGTACCCGTTGGCCTCATAGAACGGTCGAACTGCAGGAAACAACGTGATGGGATGCGTATAGGACTTCTCTACTGCAGCAAGAAGTTCGCTCATGATTCCCCTCTTTCGGTACTCCTTGTACGTTGCCGCCCCGACGATGTAGGAGGTTGGATACTTCTTCCCTTCTTTCTGATAGGTAAGAGGCAGGGCATGCAAGGCACTTACAATCTTTTGATCGATGCGAGCTACATGGATGTGCTCAAAATGGATTCTCTTCGCAAAGAAGTGCTCTAGGAACACAGCCTCTTCATCAAAGACGATTTTCCAAAGATTCTTGAGTTCTTGGTAATCCTCTTTTGTTGCCCGCTCAATAATCATATGCGCTTTGTTGCCCTGTACTTTTCGACCATGAGGTCGGGTTTGTAGGAGCGTTTGGCCTTTCTCAGACCTTCCACTCCGGCATCTTCCTGCCTGTTCACGTATTTGACATCGGATAAATATTGGCTGCAGAAAAGTTGGTTTATGACCGAATAAATTCCCTTGTAGGAGATATCAGCCTTTTCGAAATGAACTATGGCCATCTGCTCGTCAATGATTTCTCCAACGGTGAAAGCTGTGAGGTTGTGATCGACACATACAAGGATGCCGAAAAATCCCAGTTCATCCCAGTGGTCGAAGGCCCGTTTGAGAGCTCCTAATTCATTCTTGATCTCTTTTGTTAAGCCTTCCTTGCTGTCAAGCCACGTAGTTGAGGCCATCTTGTAGCATTCGTCACGCATCTCTTTTTTTGAAAGGGTGCGCACCGAATAGGTGTATTCTCTTTCAAACTGACTGATGTGATTTCGCTTTGCTTGAAGTTTTTTTCCAGAAAGCTTGATGAGTTTCTCACTTTTATAAAGGTAATCATCCAGATTGGGAACATGTTCAATGGTATACCCAAGTTCTTGAAGCATGAGTGCTTGCTCTGTGGGTATGCACTCCAGGTGGAGATGCTGGCCGCTGTGTTTGCAATGATCTTCAAGTTCTTCCATCGCCTTGGGAAGGTCATCGGTAATAGGAAGCAGAAAGCAGTCATCTTCCTCTAGGTGCATGTAGAGCGCTGTATCGCTTTTAGCAATGGTAATTCCGATTGCCTCACCCCAAAGATCTACATAAGAAAAAAAATACTCGTAGGCAAGGTGCTTGCTGTACGAGGGGAAAAGAGATTTGTCCGCAAGGGACGGTGTATAGAATTGTAACATAATACCTCAGATATATTCGTATGTACGCATCTATTGATACGTCGTTTCCAGGCAATAGTCAAGTCAAGAAACCCTAGAGCTATAAAATACTGCAGTGAAGCACAGCAGACAAGGAAATTATCAAATCTTCTGTCATAAGGATCCGTAGGTATGTTGGAAGTTTTGATTGAGAAGGAGGCTGGAATTCTATCAAATATATATTTAAAATATTATAATATATAAAATTAAACACAAAGCTTGACACTGGGTAACTTCTGCTTGTATCTTTACTGCATGAATACACAACATGAACGCATTGAACAACTTGTCGCCAAGATGAAGGCTGACAATTCAGAACTCATCGCCTTGTTCCTTGACCAAAAGCTTGATGATGCGGCCTTGGTGGAAATCCTGAAGGAGAAAATCTCAACCACCTTGCAACAACAGTATCCTGTAGCTTGGGCCTACTATTCTGCCCAGGAGCAGACCGAGCAGGAATATTACAAACTCATGAGCACCTCGATGGCTCACTTGAGAATGATGGACTATCTGGATCATGAGGGAGAATCCTTCGTTGATGGAAATCTGCACGGAGATGCAGTTGTTTCCAAGCCTATTGCACTACTCAGAAGAGTGCTTCTTGGTGCTGTCGATTCGGTCAATCTTGACTTTCTAGAGGATATGGCTCATCTGATGGCCCAATTAAGCGGTGTTGAGGATCGTGAGATTCCCTCCCGTAATCAAGTGCAACAGTGGATGGATCGCCATCCAAGCGGTCTTGATCATGAGGTGATCGCTTTCAGGGCCAAGAACAAGGAACGGATTGTTGACCTCTTGATAAAAAGGATTGACGAGCAGAAGAGCAAGAAAGCTATTTATCAATTCAAGCAAGGCATGAGCTATGAACAAAAGAGGAAACAGGTCCTCGCTTGGTGGAAAGAGGATAGATTTCATCTACACTTTGCTGTGCGAAGCACAGAAGACCTGAATCTGTATCTTGATCATAGTATGGACGAAGAAACCCTACAGATCATGGTTGATGCAGAGAAAAAGGGAATCCCGATTTTTGCCACTCCCTATTTTCTTTCTCTCATTGACACCCGGCCGGTAACTGAACAGGAATATCCTCATAGTGACCTTGCCATCAGGACGTACCTTTTCTACTCAAGGGATTTGATCGAGGAGTTCGGACAGATTGTGGCATGGGAGAAGGAAGACATTGCAAAACCGGGCGAGCCGAACGCTGCAGGATGGTTGCTTCCTTCGCACAACGTGCACAGAAGGTATCCCAATGTAGCCATCTTTATCCCCGATACCATGGGACGGGCTTGTGGAGGGCTTTGTTCCTACTGTCAGAGAATGTACGACTTTCAAGGAGGACGATTCAACTTTGAGCTTGAGAAACTCAGGCCGAAGAAGAGTTGGACCGAGCAGCTTGAACTGAACATGGATTACTTTAGAAACGACCCGTATCTGTGGGACATCCTGATCACCGGTGGTGATGCCCTGATGAGTTCGGTCAAGTCGCTGAAGACCATACTTGATGCAGTGCTCAAGATGGCAAAAAGTAAGATTGAGGACAATAAGAGCCGCGGTGTGGAGGGGCAATATGCTCCGATGAGAAGGGTTCGACTGGGGACAAAGATTCCCGTATACCTGCCGCAGCGGGTCACCAAGGAATTGGCCGAAGTCCTTAAGGATTTCAGGCTCAAAGCTGCAGAGGTCGGTATTGACCAGTGTGTGGTACAGACACACGTGAGCTCTGCCATGGAGATCACCCCCGATACCAAGAAGGCGGTCAGAAGATTGTTGGATGCAGGTTGGGCGGTTACCAATCAACAGGTATTCACCGTAGCGGCCAGTCGTAGAGGGCACAGTGCAAAATTACGTAAGGCTCTCAACGACATCGGGATTCTTCCCTACTACACCTTCTCGGTAAAAGGTTTCAAGGAGAATCGTGAGCTGTTTGCAACCAACGCCAGATCGACCCAGGAGCAGGTGGAAGAGAGCTCAATCGGTCAGGTTGCCCAACGATATCACTCTGTGGTCCGGCCTTTCATGAGTGACGCACCGAACATGGTAGAACAGATCAACATGATCAGAGATGGGGATGAAATTCCCTTCATCTCAACCGATCGGAACACGCTTAATCTTCCAGGTGTAGGCAAGAGCAATACCTATCGTACCATAGGAATCACCGAGGACGGTCGACGGATTCTCAAATTTGAATTCGACCATGCCCGGCCCCACAGCAAGGTGATTGAGGACATGGGAGCGGTAATCATCATAGAGTCCAAATCGATAGCCCATTACCTGAGACAGCTCGAAGAAATGGGTGAGAACATCGACGAGTATGCCACCATTTGGGGGTATTCAGCCGGAAGCCTTGAACCGAGAAACCCCGTATTTGAAGGCGTTGTACGGTGATCTTCTTGTAATCTATGCAATCCCCTTTGTCTTTGACGAGGGGGTTTCTTTTTGAGCTTGCAAGAACTTCCTTTCTACTGCCTGGAAGGCTAGTGTCAAGGCCAAGCCTACGAGACATCCTAAAAGTACGGCAAAAATTCGTTGCAACGCATAGGACCACATGGGTTTTCCGAACTCTTGCAATAGTACGATTACCAGTGCGGCAAGGGCGCTTCTCGTTGCAGTGGGAAACTTCAGCCAAGAGCAGATGAAGATGGTCAGTACCACTCCGATCAAAAGGTTCAACAGTTGATGGAAGGGAAGGGTGAAACACAACAGTCCTACAAGAGCTCCGGTGATGTTCGCCTTGATCCTGGCGATAGGGAGGGAGATGCTGTTGCCCGGGTCGGGAGCAAGCACCAGAAGCAAGCTGACAATTGACCAAAGCAGGTAATACTGGGGAAAAGCCTTGTAAAATCCATAACAGATGGCCGTTCCAAGAAGGCATTTAATGGTATAGAGCATCATGACGACACTGATCTGCAGGTGTTTCATGCAGGCAGTATGCAAAACAAGACCAATACAGTCAATGAAAATATGTGTTCTGGTGGATGATGGGGGTGCATTAATATAACGATATTAGAAAAATATAAAGTAGTATCTAAAAAGTATAACGCTTTGCAATGAATTTATAATTTTAGTTGACAAAACACGACTCTGCTCGTACTCTATCTTTAAAGGGAGTTGTAGTATCAGAGCTTTCTTTGTATGTACGCACAATATTTCTGAGGAGTAGCTATATGAAAATTGGATTCATCGGACTTGGCATCATGGGAAAGCCCATGGCAAAGAACCTGCTTAAGGCCGGTTACGAGGTAGTCTGTTTTGATGTGAATCAAGCGAATGTTGAAGATGTGGTGAAAGCTGGTGCAACAGCGGCTTCCTCTTGTGCCGATGTGGCGAGAGAAGCTTCCTTGGTAATTACCATGCTTCCCAACAGCCCCCATGTCAAGACCGTGGTCATGGGTGAGAACGGGGTGCTTGCAGGGGCAAATGCTGGGCTTAAATTGGTTGATATGAGCTCCATTGCTCCTCTTGCAAGCCAGGAGATTGAAAAAGCTTGTGCCCTGAAAGGTGTGCGCATGCTCGATGCCCCTGTATCCGGTGGAGAGCCCAAGGCGATCGATGGAAGTCTTGCCATCATGGTCGGTGGTGATAAGGCCTTGTTTGAAGAGGTGAAGGATATTCTTCTCGTCATGGGAGCAAGTGCAGTACACTGCGGGCCCATCGGGGCGGGCAATACCACCAAGCTTGCCAACCAGATCATCGTGGCGCTCAATATTGCTGCGGTAAGTGAAGCCTTCACCTTGGTGAAGAAGGCAGGAGTAGATCCCCATCTCGTCTTTGATGCTATCAAGGGAGGGCTTGCCGGTTCGACTGTAATGAATGCAAAGGCCCCTATGATGATGGATTCGAACTTCAAGCCGGGGTTCAAGATTGATTTACACATCAAGGACCTTGCCAATGCTCTTGATACAGGCCATGGGGTCGGTAGTCCGCTGCCGCTTACTGCGCTGGCTCGTGAGATGATGGAAACATTGCACGCCGATGGATTTGGCAACGATGACCACAGTGCCTTGGCTCGGTACTACGCCAAGATCAGTGGAACGAAAATCGGCGACTGAGTACAAGGAGCAACTATGGACACCTCATTCATCAAAGGGATTATTCCCCCTATTCTGACTCCAATCAAGGAGGATGAGAGCCTGGATGAGCAGGCACTAAGAAACCTCATCGAGTTCATCATTGAAGGTGGGTGCTCAGGCATCTTGGCCTTTGGCTCAAACGGCGAGTTCTATATGATGGAAGAGGACGAGATGGAAGCTGCCCTTGAGGTCATGCTCGATCAGATAGCCGGTCGCATTCCCCTGTACATGGGGGTGGGAAACATTCGTACCAGCAAGTGTATCCGTCTTGCACAGATGGGTGTGCGGCTCGGGGCGAAAGGCATATCAATCTTGCAGCCGATGTTCCTCAAGCCGAGTGATGAAGAATTGAAACAGCATATCCGGAGTATTGCAGCGAGTGTTCCGAATACGGCGGTTCTTCTGTACAACAACCCCGGACGTTGTGGCTATGCTATGAGTCAGGATTTGGTACAGGACCTCGCACACTCAGTTCCCAATCTGGTGGGTATGAAAGACTCAAGTGGTGACCTGACTCAAACAATGGAGTTCATCAGGCGCAACGCCGACGTGAGCTTCAAGGTGATGTGCGGCAAGGATACGTTGATTTACTCAGGCCTGTGTGTTGGAGCGGTAGGTGCAGTCTGTTCGACTGCCAATTATCTGCCGGCCTTGGTTTGTTCAATCTATGAGAGTTATATGGCTGGTGATATGAAAAAGTCGCTTGAGGCTCAATGGAAGCTGAACCCCATCAGGCTGGCGACCGACAAGTCAAGTTTTCCGGTTGCTACGAAAGATCTGGCGAATCTTGTAGGACAGAGGGTGGGAAAGCCTTTTTTGCCCAACCTGCCGTCTCCTTCCAAGCAGATGGAACACCTCAAGAGCGAACTGCTCAAAGGTGGCTATGAAGTTTTTGACTGAGTATATTTTCCTATTACATCTATAATGATACAGGCTGTCCGAAAGGGCAGCCTGTATCACCGTGTTTATATAGTGGATTTACATGACCGGTTGTGTGGTATACCCCATCATGTAGGATATTTTGGAAGCAGTGTCCTTGAGTCTTGGGATGGCTGCCTCGATTTCTTCAACTGCCATGTTGGAGATAAGGGCACTAACGCTGATGCCTGCGATGATCTTCCCATCTCTGCCTCTCACCGGAACTGCCGAACAGTTATCACCTTCAATGAACTCATTGCGGTCCCTGGCTGCCCCTTCCTTGCGGACTTTAGCAAGCTCTTGCTTCAGCATTGCGGCATCGGTAATGGTTTGCTCTGTATATCTGCTCAATCCCTTTTCCTTGATGAGCTTGTCTAGTTCCTCTTCCTTCAGTTCACAGGTGAGGACTTTACCGAGTGCCGAGCAATGGAAGGGTAGTTGTCGACCTGGGGTGAAATAGGTACGGGGGGTGGACTGTGTGTCGATCCGGTCGAGCATGAGGACCTCTCCGTTATAGAAAACTGCCATATTCACGTTTGCTTTCGGGAATTGGTTCCAAAGTAATTCAAGATAGGGCATGGTTACCTTTCGGATTTCCTGAGATTGGAGTGCACTTCTGCTGAGCTTGAGCGTCTTCAAGGAAATGGCATACAGACCTGTATAGGGGTCCTTGGTCATGTAGCCTGAGTTTTGAAGGCTTGCCAGTAAGCGAAAGGCCATGTTGCTGTTGGTATCCAAAGCAGAACAGACATCCTGAATGGATATCGGACCGCTTTGTTCAGAAGCGTAGTCCAGGATTTGAAAGCAGCGTGCAACGGTCTTGATGTTGTATTTGTCGGTGTCGGTAGGCATGATGAATCCTTATTGTTGTACTTGAAATAATGGTAAAATTATATAATGTTGTTATAGTATTACACGTGAATGAAGAAAAATCAAAGTAAATATGTACGAATATTCAGAATATCGTAGCAATAATTGCCAATGATAGGAGCGAGTTCCTTTTTTTATAACCGGATTCCTGTTTAGTTTTCTAAACAATTTATAAAAATATCAACTTATATTATAAAATTGATAGTATAAATTGACAATTTGAAAAAACCATTATAGCCTTAAGTATGTTGCTTACTAGAGAGGTGTAACCATGATACCGTATATTCAGAAAATGGAAGTATATCCCGTTGCAGGAAAGGACAGCATGCTGCTGAATCTCAGTGGTGCCCACGCTCCCTTTTTTACCCGAAACATTGTGATCCTTACTGACAGCCAGGGAAACACCGGTCTTGGAGAAGTACCCGGTGGTCAGAAAATCACCAACGCATTGCTTCAGGTAAAGTCTGTTGTTGAAGGATCCAAGATCAGTGAATACAAGCAGACTCTTCTGAAAGTGAAGGCTGCATTGGGTGATGATGAGAATGATGTGCGAGGTTTGCAAACCTTCGATCTGCGAACAGGGATTCATGTAATTACGGCTGTGGAAGCCCCTCTTTTGGATCTGCTTGGACAGTATCTTGAGGTTCCCGTCGCTTCGTTGCTTGGTGACGGTATGGTTCGTGACCGAGTGAAGGTGCTTGGCTATCTATTCTTCATAGCCGACCGGACTGTAACCGACCTTCCTTATTATGCCGATGTGCAAAACAGTGTCGACTGGTACCGCCTCCGCCACGAGGTGGCTCTCGACGCGGACTCGGTGGTTGAGCTTGCACGCAGCAGCAAGGAATTGTATGGGTTTGATGATTTCAAACTCAAGGGCGGCGTTTTAGAAGGAAAGAAGGAAATAGAGGTTATTAAGGCTATGAAAAAGGCCTATCCGGACGCTCGCATGACGCTCGATCCCAATGGCGGATGGTCGCTCAAGGAATCTATTGCCCTGTGCAAGGACATGCATGGGATACTCACCTACTGTGAAGATCCTTGCGGAGCGGAAAAAGGCTACAGCGGCAGGGAAGTGCTCAGTGAATTCCGTAGGGCAACGGGACTGCCTACAGCCACCAATATGATCGCGACCGACTGGCGGGAGTTGGGGCATTCCTTGGAGCTGCAAAGCGTGGATATTCCCTTGGCAGATTGTCATTTTTGGACGATGAGTGGGGCGGTGAGGGTAGGTCAGCTCTGTGATGAATTCGGTCTTACCTGGGGTTCGCATTCAAACAACCATTTTGACATCTCCTTGGCCATGATTGCGCACGTGGGAGCCGCCGTTCCAGGCAATCCGACAGCCATTGACACCCATTGGATTTGGCAGGAAGGTATCGAACGTCTTACTGTAGATCCGATGAAGATCGAGGAAGGACACATTGCAATCGGCGACAAGCCTGGTTTGGGTATCGATATTGATCGTGACCAGATTCTGAAGGCGAACGAGGTCTATGAGAAGAACTGCCTCGGCGCACGCGACGACTCTATTGGCATGCAGTATCTGATACCGAATTGGAAGTTCGACCCCAAGCGGCCTGCCTTGGTCCGTTAGGGCTTTTGTATGCATGTGATGGACCTGACAAACCTATGGAACCTGCAAGGACAGTTGTTTTGTCTGTTTGTCGTCGGTCTGCTGCTCAGAAGGATAGGGCTCTTTGCCGAGACCTCCAAGAGCATGCTGACCGACTTGGTCCTCTATGTGACTTTGCCGTGCAGCATCATCCTTTCGTTCCAGTTCGAGCTTGATTACCAGCTTTTTGTTTCTTTTGTGGTAATTTTCTTCTTATCGGTTGGTGTTCAGGGCTTTTGCTTTCTCCTGACAAGAATTTCTTTCAGGACAGTGGATCCTGACAAGAAAAGTGTGCTGCATTATGGGCTTTTGGTTTCCAACTCAGGGTTTTTGGGTCTTCCGATCGTTGGAGAACTTTTTGGTCCTGCCGGTCTGATGTATGCCTCGGTCTATCTTATAGTACAACGAGTGGTCATTTGGACTGCAGGGCTTTCCTTGTTTTGCCCTGCGGCAGTAAACAAGAAACAAGCAGTTCTGAGCGTTGCACTCCATCCCTGTATGATCAGCATGTATGTTGGGTTGTTTTTGATGCTTTTTGGTGTTCGCCTGCCTGTTTTTCTAGATATGACACTCTCCTCGTTGGGAGGCTGCACTACGGCTCTGTCGATGATGCTTATCGGCTCTTTGTTTGGAAAGATGCAGAAGAAACAGATTCGTCTTGATCGTAATCTGGTTCTGTTTTCCTTGTTGCGTCTGTTGTTGATTCCCTTGGTTTCTCTTTTTGCCGGACGGCTGCTATCTATCGACCCTTTGCTAGTTGGCGTAGCGGTGATTCTTGCTGCTATGCCAGGGGGCTCTTCCACGGTTATTCTGGCATCAAAATATGGGCGCGATACTACGTATGCTTCCAAGATGGTGATCATCAGCACTTTGCTTTCTCTTCTTTCCATTCCTGTCTGGAGCTTGGTTCTAAATTTTTAATAGGGAGTTGAAAATCAAAAGGTTTTATATTTTTTTTGATAAATCTGTCTTGTTGTTTAAGCTGTTTGGATGTTTGTTGTTATTGGATATTTCTTATTAAAATCAAATTAAATCATTTAAATTATTCTAATAAAACAAATAAGGTTCTTTTTAAATAGAGAGTAAAAGAATAAGAATTAAGCGAGAGGTACGGCAAATTCTCTCATATGGCAGTTGATAATATCAGGCTTTTATTATAAAAAATCAAAAGTATTTTGAAAAAATGAATTTTTTCGTTGACAGATGGCGAAAGCAAGCGTACGCTATCAATACAGGATTCCTTTGCAAGGTGCACAAGTCTTGCAGGGACATCTTTAAACTGGGTCATTACCTCATCCCCCTTGGGGACTTACCACCTTGCTAAGGAGAAAAAAATGAAAAAGTTATTGGTTCTCTCCCTTTCTTTGTTGCTTACTGTAGGGTTGCTTTTTGCTGCCGGTTCTTCAGAAAAGCAAGCTCCTACGTTCAAAGGACAGAACGTTCGTGTAGTAATCGGTTCCACCGCCACCGGTGGTGATTCCTATCTAATCGCAGAAACGGTCAGTCGGTATCTTGGACCTGCTCTCGGAGCAAACCTGAAGGTCGATGCTGTAGGTGCTGCTCGCGCCCTTGATGCAATGCAGACATCCAAAGCAGATGGAAACACCATCATGATGTTCCACGATATGACTTACCTTGGCATTTCCTTTGGTGCATACGACGACATCTATGCTCTTGAGAACATGACCGTCGGTCCTCGCATCGCTCAGAATCCCGGCTCTGCCTGGGGAGCTTCAAAGAACGCTCCATATGACAGTCTTGCGCAGGTTCCTGAATATTTGAAGAATAACCCGAATGCAGTGGTCCGCATGGCTTGTGAGGCTGGTGGAGTCTCCCATATCAGTTTCATCGTTTACTGGCAGTGGGTCATGGATACCTATGGTGCTGATATCGCCGATAGAATCCGTGTAGTAATCGGTGGTTCAACCGGTGACAAGTTGCAGATGCTCTGGGACGGAAATGCCGACATCATCTTTGCCGACTATACCAGCTTGCTGCAATATACACAGACCAACGATCCAAGACTGGCAATGAAGTTCGTGGGACTTCTTGACAACATCGACGGCGTGAGCGCAACCAGCTATGCTGATCAGGGCATTACCCTTGACGGAAAAGAGTTCCGCTTCTCCAAGGATTTCTTGATTTATCTGCCGAAGAACTTCCCTGCTGATTTGGTAGCTGAGTTGGATGAGGCTATGAAGAAGGTTAACGCTGATCCCAACCTGATCGCCGATCTGGCTAAGATGACCTATCGCCCAGGTAAGTATCTTACAGCTCAAGAGAGCAAGGAATTCATCTTTGCAAAGCGTGACAGCCTGCAGAGTTTGATCGACAGAGCTCCTTCCTTGGATGATCTGGTTCTGTAATTTTTGCTGAAAATTTTTTAAATGACTGCAGGGCGTTGTCCTGCAGTCAGTCTATGAGGAGAAACCTATGCCGAGAATCACTTACAGGCTTTCCACATCCCACTGGATATTTCCCCCCATAATCATGGGAATCTTGGCCTTTCTTGCCATCATCATGCTGCTGGAACGGGCCTATACGTGTAAGAAGCAGAACAAGCCCTTCTTTAATTTCAAGGATTATCATTTTTTTGAGAAAAATTGGGACAAAGTTCGTCTTCCTGGTACGTTGTTGCTGTTGGTGCTCTATTTCCCAGCAATGAACCTCATTGGGTTTCTTCCTGCTTCGATAATTTTCATTTTTCTACTCAACGTCTTGTTTGTAGGTCTCAACCAGCTTGCCTCTATTCCTGTAGCTTTCAAGACAAAACAGTTTTGGTCCAACCATGACTTCAGGTCGTTGCTGATCTCCCTGATTATCTCAGTTGTATCCTCGACGCTCATCTGGTTTTTATTCGGACGGATGTTCAAGATCACCCTGCCCTAATGAAGGAGAAACGCAATGGAAGTATTTAGTTTTGGAATTATACATCTTGTCATGTCGTTCGTCGGTGTGGTGATCGGGATCATCTTTGGATCTTTGCCGGGAATGACTGCAACAATGGCGATTGCCATCTTTTTACCCTTGACCTACGCCTATGATCTAATCACCAGTCTGTTTCTGTTGCTTGGTCTCTATGTCGGGGGAATCTCCGGTGGTTTGATTCCTGCCATTTTGATCAACATCCCCGGTACTCCTTCCTCCATCTGTACCGGTTTTGACGGTTTTCCGATGGCCAAGCGTGGAGAAGGCCTCAGGGCTCTGCGCATCGGCATCACTGCCAGTTTGGTTGGTGGCTTGATCAGTCTTGTCTGTTTGTGGTTCTTTACTCCCCCTCTTGCCCGAGTTGCCATCAACTTTTCGGCAATCGAGAAATTCTTGATCATCGTCTTTGCCTTGACTATCATCGCGGCCTTGAGCAAAGGGAGCATGATCAAGGGGGTGTTCGCTGGTTTCATGGGTGTTTTCATATCGCTCATAGGGCAGTTTGCCGACAACAATAGGATGCGCATGGTTCCTGACTTGTTTAGAGTCGACCTGCGTATGGGGTTCAATCTCCTGCCTGTTCTGATTGGTCTTTTCGCCTTGGTCCAGATCTTCCAGGAAGCTGAGAAGGGTATGAAGGAGGAGCATCAACAGATCGATATGAACCACCAGACAAAGAAGTTCAGTTTCAAGGACTTCAAAGGTCAAACCTTCAATCTGATCCGCTCGGGTATCATCGGAACGTTTGTCGGGGTACTTCCTGGTGTCGGAGGTTCTGCAGCTTCTTTGCTTTCTTACTCTCAGGCAAAGAGCATGAGCAAGCATCCTGAGAAATTCGGTACTGGTTGTGTTGATGGCTTGGTGGCCAGCGAAGGGGCAAACAACGGTCTTACCGGTGGTGCCTTGATTCCATTGCTTTCTTTGGGTATTCCCGGTGACAGCACCACCGCGGTTCTCATCGGAGCATTCATGCTGCAAGGAATCCAGGTGGGTCCGCTGTTCATAACGAACAACCCGGCTATCTGGAATACCATCCTGGTTGCGATGGGTATTGCCAACCTGTTCATGTATATCGTGATGTTCTATCCGATCAAGCACATCGTGAAGGTGATCAACTTCCCCAAGACGAGGATTTATCCAGTGATCATCCTGCTTTGTACGGTTGGAAGCTATGCAACCCAAAACGGCAATATGTTTGACGTCTGGGCGATGCTGTTCTTTGGTTTGGTCGGCTACGTGCTCGCCAAGTTCAAGTTCAGTATTCCTTCCTTCCTCATCGGCTTTATTCTTGGACGTGATTTGGAAAAGTACTTCGTTGACTCAATCAAGGGTTCCGGGGGCGATTTGATGACGTTCTTCAACCGCCCTATCGGCAATGTCATCTGGGTTTTGATCGTCATCTCTCTTCTCTACTCCTTCTACGATGAGCATAGGACTAAGAAACAAGCAAGAAAGGATGCAAAGAGATGAACACTCGTCTGATTCAGATTGATTCACAGGATACGGTGGCAATCGTTACGGAAGCCGCCAAGAAGGGTGAGGTAATCGATTCTGTCACCTTGCTTTCCGATATTCCCCAAGGGCATAAGGTAGCCTTGCGGGATATGAAGAAGGGTGATGCGGTCATCCGGTATGCTGTTGTCCTTGGTTATCTGGTTGAAGATGTGAGAAGAGGTTCCTGGATCAATGAGAACTCTCTTATATTGCCTGAGCAGCCCAGTTTATCTACTTTGACATTTGAAAACCCGCAACCTGTTAAGCTTCCTCATCCCAAGCGAACGACCTTTGAAGGGTTTGAAAATACTCATACAAGCTACGCAGGGACGCGCAACATCTTGGCGATTACCACCACGGTGCAGTGTGTCAGTGGGGTAGTCGATCAGGTGATCGCACGTATCAAGAGTGAGCTGCTGCCTAAGTACCCTTACGTTGACGGGGTGGTTGCCATCAACCACGCCTACGGCTGTGGGGTAGCGATCAACGCTCCCGATGCCGTAATCCCCATTCGATCAATCCGAAACACGATCAAGAACCCAAACTTTGGTGGTCAGATCATGGTTGTGGGGCTCGGCTGCGAAAAACTTACCGTTGACAAACTGCTGACTGAAGAAGAGAACACCAAGGAGAATGTCATTATCTTGCAACAGTACCCAGGGTACGCTGCAATGATGGACGCTCTTCTAAACATGGCAGAGGCTAAGCTGAAGGTGCTCAACACCCGCCGGCGTACAACCTTGCCTCTCTCAAAGCTGTGCGTCGGTCTTCAGTGTGGAGGCAGTGATGCCTTCAGTGGCGTCACCGCCAATCCCAGTGCTGGCTACGCTAGTGACTTATTGGTCAGCGGTGGGGCGACCGTGATGTTCAGTGAGGTAACCGAGGTCCGCGACGGGGTGCATCTGCTTGCTCAACGTTGTGCATCAAGGGAAGTTTTGGATAAGTTGGTCTATGAAATCGATTGGTATGATAGATATCTGGCCAAGGGGAGTGTTGACCGCAGCGCAAACCCAACTCCGGGCAACAAGATGGGAGGACTCTCAAACATCGTGGAAAAAGCAATGGGGTCGATTGTCAAAAGCGGCAAGGCCCCGATTGTTGAAGTCCTCGGTCCTGGGGAGATTCCCACAAAAAAAGGCCTCATCTTTGCAGCCACCCCTGCAAGTGACATCGTTTGCGGACCATCCCAGCTTGCCAGCGGTATCGCCGTGCAGGTCTTTATGACCGGACGAGGCACTCCTTACGGCTTGGCGGAGGCTCCTGTGATCAAGGTGTGTTCCCGCAATGCCATGAAAGAACAGTGGCAAGATCTCATCGACTTCGATGCCGGGCTTATCGCTACAAAAGAGGAGACGGTTGGGCAAGCTGGTGAGCGCCTGTTCAATCTCATCCTTGATGTGGCAAGTGGAACAAAGCCGTACGCAGAGCAGTTCGGGCTGACAAACTTCCTCTGTTACTTCAACCCGGCTCCCATTACATAATTATGACATTCTGTTGCAAAGGCCCCTTTCTTTGAGAGGGGTTTTTGTATGGGTATGCTAATCATCAGTCGTTGGTATTCAGCGGTATTGGGTTGCTGCTCACAAGACTGTTGAGAAAGTTCTCGTTCCCACTTTGAAAAGAACGAATATTTGAGTGTATTGATTCAGGTGCAGTCTTGTAGTCGGAAAGTTTGAAGATTTCCGGTAATTTGATTACCAGTTTGGCGGTTTCTTCAACAACCCTTGAGAGGTGTTGAGTTTCAATCCTCATGACATCATCACGATTTTTTCTTTCGGCTGCATCAACCAACGCTGTATGATTCATCACAATTGCATTGCGGGTGCCGGTGATTTTTAACGCAGAGAGAAGACGGATCCTGTGATCGTTGGGGGAGTTGGTCTGGATGATTTCCCAGCAGTCTTGCATTCCGATCGCTTCAAATATCACCCGGTGGAATAGATCATCATAGGTAATGAAGTCAACATAGGCACCTGCTTCCCAAGCAGACACTTGTTTTTCTATGAGCTCCCTCATCTTTTCTATGTGCTCGGGAGAATTGTTCAGGGCAAATTCAGAGGAAGCCGCTTTCTCTAAACTGGTTCTCAAAAATCGTTCGGTCGTCACTTTTGCTAAATCGATAAGAGATACTCTTGAGCCACTTTTGGGGAAGGTTTCAATTAAATTGTCATTTGCAAGTCTGAGAAGTGCGTCGCGTATAGGAGAACGACTCATGCCCAACTCCTGTGCAAGCGATGTCGTGCTCAGTCCTCTGCCAGGTTTATAGGCAAGTCCCAAGATTCTTGATTTGATGAGGTTGTATGCTTTCTCTGAAGCGGTCAAATTTTGATCTCGGTTTTCCATCGGGTATTCCTTCTGATAATTAAATTGTGGGAGAGTTCTTATGAGAAAATGATCCATACTGTTCTGTCAGTTAGGCGGAATTGGCAATAATTAGTATATATGAACACCTCTCAGATGACAACTATGCATAAGTATGGAGAAAATTCCTTATGCAGGGAAGCTGTTTGGCTGAGAGAGTGGTTTTAATACTAACATGTAAGTAAATACAAAGAAATATGCATATATTTACTGAATATTGTCGAGTTGAAAGGAATGAAAAAAAGGATTAAATTGATATAATATATACTATAAGATACTCCCTTAAATAGGAATATAAACCCCTCTGTAATAAATGTAAGTTTATGCTTGACAGCATCCACAAGTATGCTAGTATGTATGTATGCTTCGAATCTGAAAAGCAGAGTCCTTGTTTTAGAGTTAATTAGGAAAGGTGTATAATGAAAGTTTTGCAAGTTGCAAAGCCGCATGAGGTTTTGATTATTGATAAGGAAGTACGTGCCCTTGAGGCAGGGGAAGTGTTGGTTGATGTCAAGCGTGTCGGCATCTGTGGCTCTGATTTGCTCATTTATAACGGAGACAACCCGTTTACCATCTATCCAAGAGTCATCGGTCACGAGATAGCGGGAATTGTTGCTCAGGTTGCAGTTGATGTTTCTGATTTTGCAGTGGGAGATCGTGTTTGCATCGACCCTGTTCTCAACTGTGGAGTGTGTGATGCATGCAGACGAGGCCATCCGAATGTTTGTTCAAGCTTGCAGGTCATGGGAGTTCATACAGATGGGGGGTTTGCTTCACAGTTTATAGTTCCTGCCAAAAACCTTTATAAGGTACCTGAACATTTGAGCTGGGAAACAGCTGTCTTGGTCGAGCCTTTTTCCATCGGTTCAAACATCTGTGAAAGAACACGTATTACGAAAGGCGATAGGGTACTGATAGTTGGCAGTGGTGTAATCGGCAACACCGTACTTATGACGGCAAGGATGCTGGGTGCTGAGGTCATTGTGTGTGATATCCTTGACGAGAAGCTTGAGACGGCCAAAGCTTTAGGCTCGTGCGCTACCATTAATAGTGCAAAGTCCGACATCAAGGAAGAGGTAATGCGTATCACCGACGGCGATGGTGTTACCGTGGTGGTTGATGCTGCAAGTATACCCTCTTTGTTCTTGACTCTCCTGGAATGCCTTGCTCCTGGTGGACGTATGGGGATTCTTGGTTTTTCAAAAAAAGAATCTGTTGTCAACCAATTCGAGATAACTAGAAAAGAAATAACCATCATCGGTTCAAGACTGAATAATCGTAGATTTCCGTACGTGATTGATTCTTTTGCAAAGGGTTTATTGAATCCTGAGGTTTTGCTTGAGGGAGTGCATCCATTTACAGAGGCAGAGACCATTATTCAAAAGCTCGCTGCTTCTGGGATGAATGGAGGAAAGACGGTAATCAGTTTTCCGTAATGAGATTTCGAAAAAAAAGATAAGCGTATGTTAAGCTTCGGCTTTATCATAAAAACAAGTATTTGGAGGATTGTATGAAAAAAGCGTTATTGGTAGTCTCGATGGCTATCTTGTCACTGTCTCTGGTTTTTGCTGCAGGCGGTAAGGAAGAAGGTCCAAAAAAAGGTCAGTATGTGATCAAGACAGGTATTGGCTATAATGACCAGTCATTACAGTATAAGACTTTGGAATTCATGAAGGCCCATCTTGAAGCTGCTACTGATGGTGTTGTGACCATGCAGTTGTATCACTCAAGTACCCTCGGTGACGACCTAGCTATTCTTGAAGGTCTTCAGCTTGGAACTGTAGAGATGTTCTGTGGAACAATTGGACCTGCTTCTCAGTGGTCAAATGCTGTTAAATTGTTTGACCTTCCCTTCCTTTTCACTTCCTATGCAGAGGTTGATGCTCTTCTTGATGGTCCTGTAGGTCAGGAAGTCCTTGATTCTCTCAAGCCCGCCGGTATGATCGGTGTTGGATATTGGGAAAATGGATTCAGACAGCTGACAAACAGCAAGCGTGCAGTTCGAACTCCTGGCGATATCGTTGGCCTGAAATTGAGAACCATGCCTACACCCGTTCCTCTGGCAACGTTCAGATTGCTTGGAGCAAACCCCACCCCGATGAATTTTGGTGAAGTATTTACCGCAATGCAGCAGGGTGTTGTTGATGGACAGGAGAATCCTTGGGAAACCATCCTTGCAAACAAGTTCTATGAAGTACAGAAGTATGCAACTAACACCGGACACGTCTATTCTCCCTTCGGCGTAATTTTCTCTCAGAAGTTCTGGGATAGGCTACCTGCAGAGTATCAGACGGCCGTACGGGAAGCAGTTTTTGCCGCTCGTGACTTCAATAGAACCAGCGCACGCGAGTCAGAGCAGAAGATCATTGCTGAGTTGAGCAAGTATATGGAAATCACTATTCTAACTCCTGAAGAAATTAAACCCTTCCAGGAACTGACAAGACCTGTATACGATCAATTCGCACAAGAAATTGGTCCAGAACTGGTTCAGAAGGCTATTGATTTCCTAGCAAATTTGTAAAAGGAGTCATTTGGACAGCCAAGGCTTACTTGGCTGTCCGAATAATGTATGTATGGAAAAACTTGGAATCGTTAGAGATAGCATTAAGCAAATGTACAGATGGTTCATGATTCTTGTAACTTTTTCGCTATTTATCATTGTAGCGTATAATATTACAAGAAGATATGTATTCAACAACTCCATTGCTTGGGCCGATGAGCTGGCTAGGTTCTTGTTTATCTGGGTGAACCTCTTGGGAATGATCAGTGTATTTCAGAACAATGAACTGGTGGGTCTTGATATTTTAACTCGTGTCATCATCAAGAAAACAAAACATGGAAAACTGATACTTTTAACCATTGAATTCATTGCAGTTGGCGTAGTACTGGGCTTTTTAACGTACTATAGCCTTGAGTTTCTTAGTGTAATGAGGCATGTGTCGGCAACTTTGGCATTACCCATGAAGCTGGTCTATTCGGTATTGCCCTTTTCGATGATGTGCATGTTCATCGGGAATTGCATCAAATTCATCGCATCAATTCGTGAGAGTAGGGTAAAATAGATGTTTTTTATATTTTTAGGTGTCTTGTTTGTAAGTATTTTGCTTGGTATTCCAATTGTTTTTGGTATGGCAATCGCAAACCTGGTCATGCTGAGGATTATGGATTTCCCCATGGTCAGCTATGCGCAGAAGCTGTTTAATGGAATGGATAGTTTTGCCTTGCTTGCTGTTCCTTTTTATATGTTCGTGGGAGAAGTGATGAACCGCGGCGGAATTGCAAAGCGCCTTATGGTTTTCTCTGATACCCTGGTTGGGCATATCAAGGGTGGTTTGGGACATGTGAACATCCTTTCGAGCATGTTTTTTGGTGGAATATCGGGAAGTGCTATTGCCGATACTGCCGCAATCGGAGGCTTGCTTATTCCTACCATGGAAGAAGAAGGCTATGATCCAGCTTATTCAGCAGCCGTAACCGCCTCGTCTTCTGTTATTGGAATCATCATTCCTCCTAGCATCCCTTTCATCCTATATGGAGTAACTACCAGCACCTCTATCTCAAGAATGTTTATAGGGGGCATCATCCCGGGTATCCTTGCTGGTTTGATACTGATGTTTGTCACACTTCTTACCGTTAACAAACACAAGATTGACAAGAACAGTGGTCAGAAAAGACATTTTATCTTGAGGAACGTGTTTACTTCACTGAAGGAGGCTTGGGCAGCTCTTATTATTCCGTTCATAATTGTTGTAGGTATTCTTGCAGGTATTTTTACTGCAACAGAGGCTGGTGTCGTTGCAGCGATAATGGCTTTGTTGTTGGGTTTATTCGTCTTCAAAGAACTGAAAATCAAGGATTTGCCACAGGTCATTTTCAACACAAGTAAGACAACCGCATCGGTGCTCTTTCTGTGTGGTAATGCCTCGGTCACGGCATACCTTCTGACTTTGGCCCAAGTTCCTCAGGAGCTGGCGATTATGTTTGGTTCTTTGAGCGACAATCCAATGGTCATCATCATTGTTGCAAACATCCTTCTCTTATTGGTTGGTTTCGTCATGGACATAACCCCTGCAATTCTCATTCTTGGACCGGTGTTGCTGCCAGTGATGACAAACTTTGGAGTCGATCCTGTTTTCTGGGGTGTTATTATGTGTGTAAATCTTGGAATTGGGTTGATAACGCCTCCGGTAGGTACCGTACTGTTTGTTGCTGCAGGAATCACCAAGATCAAGATGGAGCAGTTGATAAAAGCGATAATCCCCTTCTTTATTGGAATGGTAGGGCTTTTGGTTCTCTTGATTATCTTCCCACAGCTTATAACATACCTTCCCTATCTTCTCATTCCGGTTAAATAAAGGAATCTGCTATGCTGTACTGTGCTGAACAACAATTAGAGGGAGACATATCCCTTAGTCAACTTGATTCTATCATCGGGCAGGTGGTTGGAGCTCTTTCTGCTGAAAGAACGCTGAAAAAAGTTCTGATCATTCCTCCCGATTATACCAGGTTTCACTCTCGGTCTGGTGAAATTGCCAGCAAGATCTATGAACTGCTCGGCGATGCCGTCACTATGGTTCTTCCTGCGTTGGGAACTCACTATAAGATGACTGATGAAGAGAAAACTTCCATGTTTAAAGGCATTCCTCTTTCCTTGATTCATGATCATGACCATAAGAATGAAGTTGTTCACCTCGGTACTATCGACAGTGAGGAAGTTGCAAAGATATCAAAGGGAGCTGTTTCCTTTGATTGGCCGATAGAGGTGAATCGGCTTTTGGTTGAGGAGCCTTGGGATCTGATTATCTCCATCGGGCAGGTGGTTCCCCATGAAGTAGCTGGGATGTCCAACTATACCAAAAATACATTGGTAGGCGTCGGTGGCAAAGAGTGTATCGATAAGAGTCATTTTGTCGGGGCTATTTGCAATATGGAAACGATTATGGGTCAAATTCATAATCCTGTGCGTGATCTGCTCAATCTTGGGTCTGCTCGATTCCTTTCCCACTTGCCAATCGTATATATCCAGACAGTAGTGGCTCCGGATATGAAGGGAGGTACCGTTTTGAAGGGGGTCTTTGCCTCTGATGACGAGCAAAGCTATGAAAGAGCTGCCGCCCTTGCACAAAAGGCGAATATCTTCTTGCTTGATCGATGCCCTAAAAAGGTGGTTGTCTTGCTTGATGAACACGAATATAAAAGCACTTGGGTGGGAAATAAGAGTATCTATCGTTCTCGGCTAGCCTTGGCTGATGAAGGAGAACTGATTATCTTGGCTCCTGGCCTTCATACCTTTGGCGAAAACCCCTCAGCAGATTCTTTCGTCCGAACCTATGGGTATAAAGGAACCGAGTACATCAAGCAATGTATAGCAAACGACCCTGAGCTGGCGAACAATCTCGGTTCTGCAAGCCACTTGATCCATGGATCAACGGAAGGTCGGTTCTCTATTACCTACTGTCCTGGACATCTCAGTAAAGAGGAGATTGAACAGGTCGGGTTTTCTTACGGTTCTCTTGAAGAGTATACTAGGAGATACAAGCCTGAGACACTTTGTGACGGTTGGAATGTTGTAGATGGAGAAGAGATCTTCTACATATCAAATCCAGGGCTCGGATTGTGGGCATATAAAGAGAAATTCGAAGCTAATTAAAACTTGATAAGCTACACGGTGGGGGTATACAGATGAAACTACTGGCATTGGAGATCAGCACGAGTTCGCACAAGGCCCAATACTATGATACCCTCACCGGATATTCTCGTGTTCTTTCTGCTCGCAATGATGCTCAAGCGGACATCGATGAGCTTTGTCAGCAGGTACTATTGCTTGGTCGAAAGGTTGCTGATAATAACTCTGTCGATCGTATTACGACAGCAGGGACTTGGCATAGTTTGGTCGTTTGTGACGCGCACCATAACCCGGTGATGCCCCTTTCCGACTGGACGGATATTCCCAGCCGTTCTTTATGTGAGGTTCTGAGAAAAGACGATTCATTTGTCGATTCGTACTATTTGCAAAGTGGTGCGATGGTGAATGCCATTTATCCGTTTTTTACCTTGCTTAAGCTTCAGAAAGAGGGAGCTTTGTCATCTCATCATCGGGTCAGTTCCCTTGCTTCCTATCTGCATTATCGGCTGACAGGAGCGTGGAAAGAGACATCTTCCATGCTCAGCGGTATGGGGTTGCTCTCTACCGAGAAAGAAGAAATTCATCAGTTGGCAAAGGCTCTGCCTTGTACCATCGCTCCCATCGTAGCCCCCGATTGTGTCAGTCTTCTTTCTGCAGAAGCAAGCAGGCTCCTCGGTCAGCAAGCCGGTGTTGCCGTGCTGCCTCCTTTTCCTGATGGAGCACTCAATCAGGTCGGTTCGCAGGCGGAAGACGGACAAGTCATGACACTTTCGATGGGTACCAGTGCTGCTATGCGCCTTTCAATACCGGAGCCTTGGTTTTCTCCGACAAGAAGCACTTGGTTGTATCGGTCTCCAACCTCGTATCTTCTTGGAGCGGCAACCAGCGGTTGTACCAATTGTGTCGACTGGTATAAGAACCTAGCCTTTGCAAACGATGTGTCCTATGCAATGATTGAACAACCGCTTAAACATGAGACAGAAATACCCATCTTTCTTCCGTTCATCGCAGGTGAGCGATGCCCTGGTTGGATCGATACTCGTCAGTCGAGTTTTCATGATCTTTCTGCTTCTACCTCTGCTTCTGAGATGTATCAGGCGGTTTTATCTGGTGTTGTGGCAAATTTGTATCAGTGCTTTGAACAAATGCTGAAAAGTTCTCAAGAGATAAAGACCATCAGGCTTTCCGGAGGAGTCCTACAGTCTCCATTCTGGAAGCACATGTGCTGCAACTACTTCGGCTTTCCGATGGAGGAGGATACACAAGCCCAGGCATCCTTGTTCGGTGCTTTGGTGCTTGGCGCTCGCAGTGCAGGGGAGGACCTGTTTAAAACACATGCTGTAAAAAGAAATACTTTGCAGCCAGATCTTGAATTACACGCACGCTATCAAGAGCACTATAAACGGTACCTTTACTGGTACTCAAAGACAAAATAAACCACAGGTAGGATATATATGAGTTCATTCCGCGTTTTGGTGACTGCTCGTTCTTTTGGAAGCTCTGACGATAAGGCTTTAACCTTGTTGAAAGAGCATGGGTGTGAGGTTCTTCATCTTAAAGCTACAGCTGACAACAGCCTTCAAGAACAACTTGCACAGCACATTGCACAGGCAGACGGCATTATCGCAGGTCTTGAGGAGTATGATAGTCTGCTTCTTGACAGTGCAAAAAAATTGAAAGTCATCTCACGATATGGAGTTGGGTATGACGCAATCGACGTCGCTCATGCTGCGAAAAAGAACATACTGGTTACCATAACTCCTGGGGCAAACGGTTCTTCTGTTGCAGACTTTGCGATGGCCTTGATGCTTGGTGCAGTCCGTCATGTGCCTTTTTTAAATGAACACACAAAAAAAGGGGATTTTGTACGTCCTGTTGGTGGGGAAATGTATAACAAGACACTCGGTGTCATCGGGACAGGACGCATCGGCGCAGGAGTAGTCAAACGCGCCAGCGGGTTTGAAATGACGATCTTGTGCCATGACATCTACGAAAACGAGGAACTGAAAAACAGCTATAACGCTATCTATGTCGATTTCGATACCTTGGTCAGGGAAAGCGACTTCATCTCGATCCACACGCCACTGACAGAACAAACCTATCATCTTTTCAACGCAGAAGTCTTTGACCGTATGAAGCCTCATTCTGTGCTGGTCAACACTGCCCGAGGGGGCATCATCGATGAAGAGGCGCTCGCAAAAGCCTTGCAAGATCACAAGCTCGGAGGAGCCGCGTTGGATGAGACAGAATTGAAACCAAGTCCTCTGGTCAATGTGGATTCGTGTATCCTTACTCCCCACTGTGGTGCCTGCACCCGTGAAGCCTCTTCTGCCATGAGTGTAATGGCAGCTCAGAACCTTCTGGATGTGCTTGAACTTGGTACTTGCGAGTATAGTGTTTAAATTACGCACTTGTCTTATGCAATACGTATAATTTTCAGTATAACAGTGTCAACGTCGCAACCAAGATACGATATAGACATAGCACTGAAGCCCTGCCTTTATTATGTGATGCCTATACAGTCAAGTCGGGATTCTGCGTTGGTTATATTTCATTTTTCTGCAGAGAATTTCGAACGGAATACATGAAAATACATGTTCATACTGTGGTAAGGATGCTGGATCAATACAGGAGATTGACGTCGAGATTTCTGAACCCTATGGAGGAACCTCTGCATGTATCCATTGATTGATGATGTTGCGGACAAGAAATTTGAACAACAGGAAGCGAGAAAAAGCTTCTTGAAAATGCTATACATGAACTGGTGACGATTCGCATTGAACAGTCAGAGTTTGAAGTATCAAAAAGTAACCGGATGTTCATTCTTATCTGTATTTCGCTGGTCTGTAATTGTTCAATTAGTGTATCATAGTGGGAAAAGGAGCCTTTTCTCGTCATGATTTCATCCCAAGAACCTTCTTCAGCTTTTCTCGAGCTAAAGGCAATCAGCAAGACCTATCATATTTCCAAGTCATGCTCTGTCCAAGCTGTGACTTCAGTCTCTTGTAAGATATCCGAAGGGGAGTTTGTTGCTCTTATCGGACCCTCCGGCTGTGGGAAGAGTACCTTGTTGCGAATCATAGCAGGATTCCTTAAACCCACCGAGGGAGATGTCTTGCTTGAGGGAAAAACCATTACCAGTCTTGGGCCACAGGATCGTAGCATCCCCATGGTGTTTCAGAATTATGCGTTGTTTCCCCATTTCAATGTGTTTGAGAATATTGCCTATGGGCTCAGGGCTCGAAATCTTTCAGAGGACATTATTGGTCATGATGTGGCGATGATGTGCCAGATGCTCAACCTCGTTGGGGTAGAGAACCGGTTTCCCGATGAACTCTCTGACGGCCAGCAACAGCGTGTCGCACTCGCACGGGCTCTGGTTCTCAAGCCAAAGATTCTCTTGTTTGACGAACCTCTCTCCAATCTTGATGCTCGACTACGTATCCAGACTCGGGCACAAATAAAGAGAATTCAGGCAACGCTCAACATAACTGTCTTATATGTGACGCACGACCAACAGGAAGCGCTCAGCATTCCTGACCGTGTCATCGTCATGAACAAGGGTAAGATAGTACAAGAAGGAAAACCCCGAGACGTCTACAATCATCCAAAAACGCCTTTTGTTGCCGACTTCATTGGAAATTCCAACTTTTATGACGTCTGTGTCACCCAAGTCGGTCTTGAAACTGTGCAGATAGCCATGCAAGATCTGGAATTTGAAGTACCACTCGAAAATTGTGAACACCATCCGGTCAAGGATGAGTTGCTGTTACTCTCGATTAACCCCATTACCGTTGGAATTGCATCTTCTGCTGACAAGGTAGGAAAAAATCAGTACTTAGGGATTGTAGAGCAGAGTCTGTTCAACGGGCAGGCTATTGAATACACCGTTTCATTTGGCGACGTAAGCCTGCGTTTGATGCAACCTAACGTTATGGGAGACGCCACCCAGTTCGTCAATACATCAAAAGTGGTACTGACCTTCAACCCAGAGAGTTTTCACTTATTTAGGATGCAGGAGTAAGTAGAATGTATAATTTGGAGCGCTTCATAAAAAACCAATCAGTTATACGTAACCTTTTCTGGCTTTTCCTTATAGGTGTATCCTTATATTTCGTTTCTTTCTATATACAGGAAGAATACATAGTACTTTCCCTCTTCTTGCTATTCTGTACGCTTTACCCGACGATGGGAGAGAAGCGGATTGTTCTGGATGCATTGTCTGCATTGTTCGTTCCTCTGGTGTTGTCCGTAGGACGATTTTACTCAGGCTCTTCCCTCTCCTTTCTTTCTGTCGGGCTGATATTGCTTTCAGGATCTCTTTTAGGGATGTTGACAAAATATAGAACGATATTTGACAAGCGAGTAAAAACAGCCATTACCCAAGAAGCTCATCAACAGATGTTGGCAACCCTTGCTCACGAGATCAGGACTCCTCTCACCATCATGCAAACGACCGAGCAAGTGCTGATGGAACAAATCCCCGGACCGTTGAATGAGCGACAGAAGAAGTTCATGGAGTCAATTTTCATCAATACACAACGATTGATTACCTTTTCAGAAAACATGCTCACGCTCTTGAAGGTGGAGCGTAACTGGCAGCCGGATCTTTCCAAATCGATAGATTTAAGAATCTTGATTCGTCAGGTAATGGAAACAATGCAGCCAATGCTCCTGATAAAGAACCAACAGGTCAAATACGCATTCCCTTCACTGCTTTCCAGACCCAGGGCTGATGAGGCTTGGATTCGCCAAGTTTTGATCAACCTGGTACATAACGCATCAAAGCATACTGACGAAGGGGGGACCATCCAGATTTCCGTAACCCAGGATGATAAACAGGTTGTAGTGACGGTGACTGATACCGGACATGGTCTTCTGGGTGATGAGCGGGAGACCTTGTTCAAGGAGTTTTATCAGGAAAGTCAAGACCAGCAAGCATATCAGGATGGATTTGGATTAGGCCTGTCCATCGTAAGAGCCATAATAGAACGGCATCATGGCAACGTATACATAACCAGCACCAAGGAGCTGGGTACCATGGTCTCGTTCAACTTGCCGGCGGAGGCTATAGAATGAAAGAGAAGATTTTGGTGGTCGATGATGAACGTGACATCCAGGATGTGCTTGGCTTTGTGTTGGATGATGCCGGTTATGAGGTAAAGACCACCGGTCGGGGAGACGAGGCTCTTCTGCTCTCAAAACAGTGGCACCCCGATCTGGTGATTCTCGACATTGGTCTTCCTGGACTCAACGGTTTGCAAGTCTGTCCTCGCTTAGTGGAAATGAACATTCCTGTTATTGTTCTCAGTTCTCATGATCGTGACGACCAGATAATCGAAGGACTTGAGGTCGGAGCAGAGGATTATGTGTCCAAGCCATTCAATCTCAAGGAATTGCTTCTGAGAATTGAAAAAATTCTACGCAGAACAAAGTTGTCAGACTCCAAGACGCACCTTATCATCATCGGAGGTTTGCACATAGATACGCATGCAAGTACAGTCACCAGAGAAGGTGAGCTCATTACTGTAACTCCCACTGAGTACAAGATTGTTGAGTTTCTTGCAAAGCATGCTCATACTCCGGTTTCCATCGAATCCTTGTTGCAGGGAGTATGGAATGCAGAACAATGGATACAGGGGCCTGAGATGGTGAAAGTCAATATCAGTCGGCTGCGGAAAAAACTTGAAAAAGACCCCTCCAATCCAAGATATCTCCTGAATCGATGGGGCTATGGGTATCTTTTAACTGACTCATCACTGGATGAGCGATGATATTGTTACGGTTTTGTAACTTGCAGAGTTCCTGTCTTGGGCTGAAACTATACGAGCTTGCTGGAACAATCTGGTAAGTGTTTGAGTTCTGATTAAGGGAGGAACGTTATGAAAAAACTACAAAATGTAGTAGCTCTGCTTGTGTTGCTCGCCCTGTGCATGGGGCCCGTCTTTTCTGCCGGAGCGCAAGAATCGCAAACCAAAAAAGCAGGTGGAACAGTGAATGTCTATTCCATCATGCCTGAGAAGTATGCCACAAAGATTTTCGAAGAGTTTACCAAGGATACCGGCATCAGGGTGAACTTTGTTCGCCTTTCCTCAGGTGAGGCTTTGGCAAGAATCATTGCTGAAAAAGCCAACCCTCAGGTAGACGCCCTTTGGGGTGGTCCTGCTGATACCTATGCAGCTGGAATTCTGGAAGGTGTATTTGATAAGTACGTTCCCTCTGAAGCGGACAAGATTCCTGCACAGTTCAAGTCAGCAGACGGGTACTGGACTGGCATTGGTGTTATTCCTCTTACCTTTTTGAGCAATGCAACATTTCTCAAGGACAAGGGCCTGACTCCTCCAACCAGTTGGAACGACCTGCTCAATCCTGCCTATAGAAACACTCTGCAAATGGCCGATGCCCGTACCAGCGGCACTGCCACTGAGCGTATCTATTCCTTGATCATGGTTATGGGTGAGGATGAAGCATATGCTTACCAGAAAAAGCTTCACCAGAACATCCAGCTCTACACTAAGGGCGGAGCCGGTGGTGCCATGCCGATTGCAACTGGACAGGCTGCGTCTGGAGTCTTCTACATTGTTGATGCTCTTGATATCTTGCAGCAAGGATATGATTTGGTCATTTCCTATCCAGTGGAAGGTGTAACCTATGGTGTTGAGGGCTCGGGACTCATCAGAGGAGCCAAGAACCCTGAAGGAGCAAAAGCACTCATGGATTGGGCTTCTTCAAAGAGACTCGGAGAGGTCATGGTAGCCAACCAGATCAACTACATTCCTACCAGACCTGATGTGACGGTAACCAACCCCGCTTTGGACATGTCCAAGGTTACCTTGCTCGAGGCTGACGTAAATTGGAAGGGTGAGAATCGAACTCGTTTGGTCGAGCGCTGGATTGAAGAAGTTATTCAGCAGTAGTCAGTAGAGTTCTGCAGACAGGAAGGGATCGTCTGCTCTAGACGATCCCTTTATAAAACCGCTATCAAAAGGAATATTTCATGCATGGTACAATGAAACGCAAGTCAATTGCCAAAACCGATCCTGCGCTTTTCTTTGCCCTGATCACTGTTTGGCTCTCGTTTGCTGTCTTTATATTTCTTCCTCTGGTCCGTCTATTATTGACTACTTTTATTGTCGATGGGACTGTTTCCTTGGCCAACATGAAGAAGGTGTTGGGTACTAGTTATAATATTAAAGCGCTGTATGGCAGCTTGATACTTGCTACCTCAGTCAGTATTGCAGGAACCTTTCTTGGGTATCTATTTGCCTTGGCTGTTACCCGGACCAACCTGCCTAAAGTGTTGAAAGCCTTGCTGGGAGGAGTCACCATCCTTCCTCTTATCTCACCTCCTTTTACAAGCAGTATTTCTCTTACCCTGGCCTTGGGGCCGAATGGGATGCTGTTGAAAGCATTTGGAATTTCCGACTTCTCGATTTATGGATTCCTAGGAACTTGGCTTTCTGAGACACTGACCTATTTCCCGGTCGCCTTCATGGTAATAGCAGCAATACTCAACACCATGAGTGCGACACTTGACGATGCAGCGCTCTCCTTAGGTGCTTCTCGTTGGAGAATGTTCAAGACCATTACAATTCCGCTCTCGATGCCCGGCATCGGGAATTCCATTCTGCTTCTATTCGGAGCGAGCTTGGCTGATTTTGCCACACCCCTCATCCTGGGCGGCCATGCTTTTCCGGTGCTTCCCACAGAGGCATATCTCATGATCACCGGTATGTTTGATCTCCGTGGTGGAGCAACCCTGTCCTTCTTGCTGTTGGTTCCCGCCATGCTGGTATTTTTTCTTCAGCGTATGCTTTTGGGCAAGAAGAGCTTCGTGTCTGTTACCGGTAAGAATGGAGCAAGAACTGAGTTTGCAAAACTTCCGACTGCTTTGACTATATTCATTGCCTTGATTTGTTCTCTTGTTGTCGTGTTCATTCTTTACTTGTACGCAATCATCCTTTGGGGCTCTTTTGTTAAGGTGTGGAGTGTGAACAACTCGTTCACCCTTGAGCACTATAGGTATGTGTTCAGACATGGGCAGAAAGCTATCTCCGACACCCTCTTGATCGCAGTGCTCTCTACAGTCATTGGGTCGGTGTTGGCAGTGGTAATCGGCTATGTTGCCCAGCGTAAGCAGTTTGTTGGCAAGCGGTTCTTTGAGTTCAGCAGTTTGCTCAACTATGCACTTCCTGGTACGGTTGTCGGTATTGCGTACATCATCGCTTTCAATCAGCGTCCGATATTGCTTACCGGAACTCTGAGCATTTTGGTTGCCGCCTACGTATTTCGCTACTATGCAACCGGTATTCGATCAGTTGTAGCCTCGCTTGAGCAAATTGATCCAGCACTTGAGGAAGCTTCTATCAGCTTGGGCGCGAGTTCTGTGCGAACGTTTACCCATGTGACAATTCCCTTGATCATCCCGGCGGTGCTTGCAGGTATGCGCTACCTGTTCATCCACTGTATGACAGCCATCAGTGCAACCATATTCCTTGTATCTGTACGCTGGACCCTGTTGACGACAAGAATTCTGGAGAGCATGACTGAGTTGCAGTTCTCCCAGGCGTGTGCCTTCTCGATGATCCTGATCGTAATCGTCTTCATTGCAGATGCAATTATGTTGTATTTGATGAAGCTGTCCACCTCCAAATTCCATAAATCCCAGGAGATATCCTATGAAAAAGTCGGTGCTTGAACTATCAGAAGTATCAAAAGTATTCCAAAAGGGGCGGGAAACCGTCCGTGCAGTTGATTCGGTTAATCTCATGGTTGAAGAAGGAGAGTTGATCACCTTTCTTGGACCTTCCGGTTGTGGAAAGACGACTACGCTTCGCATGGTTGCAGGCTTCGAGCTTCCTACAGGTGGACACATCACCATCGAAGGGGAGGATGTCACCAACACTCCGGTGAACAAACGAGGGATCGGGTTTGTATTCCAAAACTATGCACTATTCCCCCATATGAGTGTTTTCAACAACGTTGCTTACGGGTTGAAATCGAGAGGAGAGAAGGATGAGGATATCAAACCAAAGGTGATCAAGGCCCTGAAGCTTGTAGGGTTGGAAAATACCGAGAATCGCTATCCCAGTCAGCTCTCAGGTGGCGAACAACAGCGCGTAGCTTTGGCGAGAGTCATCGTGATGGAGCCCAAGCTTCTGCTGATGGATGAGCCGCTCTCAAACCTTGACGCCAAGCTCAGACTGCATATGCGTACAGAAATCCGCAAACTCCAAAAGAAATTGGGGATAACCTGCATGTACGTTACTCACGATCAGAGCGAAGCTCTCACCATGGCAGATAGAATTGTGGTTATGAACAAGGGTAAGGTGGAGCAGATCGGGACACCGTTTGAAATCTACAGTAATCCACAGTCCTTGTTTGTCGCAGACTTCATCGGGCATGCAAACATAGTAAGGCTAGAGATAGCGGCAATAGAAGATGATTTCTTGGTCGTTGCAGTCCCTGGCGGCGATAGCTATAGAGCAAGAGCCTTGAAGCCGGATAAGTACCAAAAGACGGATAGCATCTACAGCGTTGGGAAAAATGCTGCTCTGATTATTCGTCCTGAAAACATCAAGGTGGAAAAGACAAGCAGCAACCCCGGTCGATTTCCTGCACAGGTGGTTTCTTCAATCTTTGTAGGAAGTCATATCGAGTATGAGTTGAAGTTGATGAACAATACCGTGATCAAGGCATCAGTACCTTATCTTAATGGAATGGAAATCTATGGGGAAGGTAGTGCTGTTCAGGTTCTTTTTGACGAATCCAATTCCGCATTTCTTCCTGTTTGACGTTTCAGGTACCTGCAGAACAAGTGCTTCAATGCATCCAATCTGCAGGTATTTCTTTGTTTGATCGCTATAAAGGTTTTTGATAAGAACCAATAAATGGTTACTCGAGTAACCAATAGATCAGAATAACGGTGGGTGCAGTATACAAAATAACAAATACTCCCTCTGCAATTGAAAGACCCAATACGCATGATTTGTAAGCAAGAGTTGCCAATGTTTCCTAGTATTGAGCGTTTCTATATTCCAAAGATTGAACAAGTGGATTACGTGAATGGAGGGGAGTTTACTGATAGACCCTCCTTCTCTGGTTGTTTGACTCTCTTTATTAGAAAGAGCAGTTACTTCAAAACATGGCTTTGAGGAGCCAGTTTCTCTTTGCAATCTTTTCCCCATTCATCGACTTTTCCCAAAATGAAAAAATAACTCTTGACAGATGATGGAATGTGGCTTGATAATTCATTCAATGAATGAAAAAAGGAGTAGTACATGAAACGATTCGTCTTGTTCTCGCTTGTTCTCGCACTGGCATCCACAGTTGTGTTTGCTGCAGGAGCTAAGGAATCGACTGCTGATGGAACGGTGACTCTTACCGCTTACATGCAGATTGATCCCGCAAACAAACAGTATGAGGGGCACAATGCTGTCATGGCAGCTTTCGCAGAAAAGTATCCTCACATAAAACTCGATATTGAATATGCATCGGGAGAGGCTTTCCATCAAAAGTTTCAATCGATGGCCGCTTCAAAGAGAGTTCCAGACCTTTTTACCTGTTATGGCGGTGCACGTACTGCATATGTGACAGAAACAGGCCTTGCTCTGGATATCTCTCCCTATCTTGACGATACCTTCAAGGCGCAGTTTGCTTCGGCGACCTGGCTGCCTCAAGGCTCGGCGGGTGTCCTGTATATGATCCCCCCGTCCTTTGCTGTTTGTCATAACGTGTACGTGAATACCGATCTTCTCAAGAAGCTTGGTCTCTCGTATCCTGAAACATTTGATGAGCTGGTGGCACAAGTCCCAGTTATTCGTGCGGCAGGCTATTATCCTATGAGCATGGGTAATAAGGATCCTTGGGTGGTGAACTCATGGTTGCTCGGTACTTTCATTGAACGTTTCGGTGGTCGTGAATGGATTCTCAAGGCGGCAAGAGGAGAGGCTTCTTTTACTGATGAACCGTTTGTCAATGCATTGAAAGTCATCCAGACAATGAGCGAGAAAGGACTCTTTTCCCCAGGGGTGAACCAAATGTCCAACTCAGAAGCTGACCAGGAATTCTATCAGCAAAAATCTGTCTACCTCATTGATGCTGCATGGAGAACCAGTGCAATGGACAGTCAGCTTCCTGTAGCACAGCGAGAGGCGATTGCAATGAGGGTTTTCCCGGCTTTGCCAGGTGAAAAATATCACAACACCAGTAGTGCAGTAGCTTCTGAAGGCTTTGGTATTGCAAAGACTTTGGAAAAAGATAAAGCCAAACTCGATGCAGCGCTGACCTTCATCAAGTTCTACGCTGGTGAAGAGGGTGCAACCTTACGCGCCCAGTATGGTGGAGTTCCTTCTTACAACCTTGATATGGATGCAATTGAATTGGATATCATGCAGAAGAAGTTCATCGAATTCAGCGCACTCTATCCCATGGGATATGTGTTCGACTCAATCATGGACGGCGAGGGTGTCAATCGTTTGAACTCCGATCTTCAGGCAATGATGATGGGTAGCACAAATCCTCAGGATATTGCTGCAAGATATGAAGCTTGGGTGGCGAACAACGATTCCAACCGCTTCTAAGAGCATCTGAAATCAATACCGTACCGGTAACCATGTTCTTACCGGTACGTTTTTTCTGAGGAAGGAGGTATTTCGTATGCCCAGACTGAATAAACGAACCAGCTATTACGCTCTATTGCTGCCCGCATTGATCATCTATCTGGCAATCATCATATTTCCCATCTTTATGAGTTTGGGCTTGTCCTTTACAGAGTGGAGAAGATTTCGGATGGTAGGGTTCAACGGTATCGACAACTATATCCAGATCCTCTCTGATCCTGTTTTTCATCGATCTTTATGGAATAATGTCCAAATCATGTTGATCAGTGTGCTTGGGCAGATTCCTTTAGGAATCCTTCTCGCCTACTTGTTGCATCGTAAATGGGTGAAAGGAACCAAATTCTTTGAATTTATGATTTTCCTGCCGATAACCATCAGTTCTGTAGTGATTGCCCTTCTTTGGAACAGGGTGTTCAGCCCGGTAGGTATTTACACTACGTTTGTCCGTATGGCCACCAATAATCCAGACTATATCGTCAGAATATTTGAAAGCGAAAAATACGCCATGATTCCGGTGTTGGTCGTGTTGCTTTGGCAGCATACCAGTCTGTATATGGTTATCTTTCTTGCAAACCTGCAACGTATTCCAAGTTCGGTGTTCGAGGCAGCCTTGATCGATGGAGCAAAGGAATCTACGACGATTTTTAAAATTGTGTTGCCTGCCCTCAGTCCAGTAATTTTTACATGCTCGGTTCTTGCAATCTCAGGAAGTTTGAAGAGTTTCGACCTTGTCTATGCAATGACAGCCGGAGGCCCTGTCAACTACACCTATGTAATGGCCCTCTATTTATATCAACACACCTTCACCTTCCATAACTATGGAAAAGGAAGTGCCGTCTCGATCGTTATTGTCATACTGAGCGTCGGCCTGATATCTCTTGTTCGGGCAATTTATGGCAAGGCACAGAAGAAATTTGAGTAGGAGCGTATCATGAGTCGACGTGACCAGACGATTAATGCAAAATGGACCGCAATTAGTTACATATTTTTAATACTGTTTACACTTATTACCATCATGCCGGTGGTTTGGATGCTCTATTCTTCTTTTAAGCCTATGGGAGAAATCATGTTGCATCCTTTGCGTCTTCCAAAAGCCCCCACCTTGGACAACTACAGAAAGGCTTTTCAATATGGTAATTTGATTGTTTCATTTCTCAATAGTGTGTTTTATAGTGCGACGGCTACGGTAAGTACTGTTTTTCTTGCTTTGGCCGGGGGGTTCGCTCTCACAAAATTCGGGTACACCAGCAGCAAGGTTTACTTCAGCCTTTTTACTCTCGGGTTGTTGATAACCGTTAACTCGGTCATCACTCCTCTGTTCATCATGGAAACCAAGGTAGGCTTGTACAATACGCGCCTTGGTGTAATCTTGCCGTACATCGCTTTCGGTCTTCCGATGGCAATATTGCTTTCCACAAGCTATGTAAGGGGTATACCTGATGCTCTGATTGAAGCGGCTGTCATAGATGGTGCAGGGTATATTCAGATTTTCTTCAAGATAATTCTTATTGTCTCCACTCCTGTGCTTGCTACCATGGCAATTCTCAACTTCTTGGGAAACTGGAATGAGTTTCTCATGGTTTTCACGCTTACCAGCGGAGAGAATATGCGCAGTCTTCCAGTTGCGATCAATAGCTTTGCTGGAAGATTGAATGAAGACTACGGATTGCAGTTTGCTGCTTTGGTAGTCGGAACGATTCCCATGTTCGTTTTGTATCTTGTAGCTCATGAATCGGTGATAAAGGGTTTTGGAGAAGGGGCTTTGAAAGAATAAACCGAGTCAGTTTACCAACACAGGCTCATAAGATAGTGATAGTATGCATGAAGGAGTGATTGCAGTGAGTGTACAAAAACCAATCATAGAGATATGTCTCGATTCGGTTGAATCCATCCTTGCAGCCCAAAGAGGCGGTGCTCATAGGGTCGAATTTTGTTCTGACTTGTTCGAGGGAGGCCTTACCCCCACTCTTGGAGCGTTCCAAGTGGCAAAACAGGTAAGTAACATACCTATAAATGTCATGATCAGGTGCCGCGGTGGTGATTTCTGTTATTCTGATCTTGAGTATGAAGTCATGATCTCTGATGCGAAGCTCTTCAAGGATGCGGGAGCCAACGCGTTGGTCTTTGGGTTTCTTACCCCTGAGGGAACTATCGATAAAGAGCGGACCAAACAGTTTTTGGACATTGCTGCTCCTTTGGAAGTTACCTTTCATCGGGCGTTTGACATGACGAGAGACCCCTTTGAAGCAATCGAGACCCTGATTGAACTCGGCGTTCATCGTGTCTTGACCAGTGGGCAGGAAGCAACAGTCTTTGAGGGACTGGACCTCCTCTCCGAGTTGATCAGACGGTATGGGAAGGACATCGTCATCATGCCCGGAGCAGGCATTACAGAGCGCAATTTTGAGCGCATACACCAAAAGCTCGGTAGTGATGAGTATCATATGTATCTGCATTCTGAGCGACAGAGTGCTTGTTCGTATCGTCCTGATCATATTTATATGGGAGGGCTGTTGCGTCAGCCGGAGTTTTTAATTCAGCATACCGACGTTGATCGAGTTTTTTATATGGTTAAGAAAGGTAGTGGACAATGAAAAAAGTGGTAGGTAACAGCCAATATCAGAAGGTGGCAAATGCCCTTTTGATTCTTCGCCTTCTCCGAAAGGGAGCCAATACTCGTGTTGCTATAGCTCGTGAGTTGGGGTTGCAGCCCTCTACGGTAACCTACAGTGTCAATCGATTGCTCGAGGTCGGTTTGGTGCAGGAGAGCAGTACGTCGGTTCAGAACGGTTCTGCTTCTCTCGGAAGGAAGGCTGTCTCGATTGAGTTGAATCGAGAAGTCGGTCGTGTTATCGGTTTGGAGCTGCTCGCTGATTTTGGATGGGCCTCAATACTCGATCCTGCGGGAACCGTGCTTTATTCAGAGCCCATTGAATATCCAAAGCTACCCGAACAATGTGCAAAAAAGCGATTTGAGTACCTGGTAAAGCAGGTAATTGAGCGCATGGTGCAACGTTGTGAAGGTCTTAGGGTTCTTGGAGTGGGGATCGCCTTGCCCGGCATCGTAGAGGCCAATGGACAGGTTGTACGTGATTGTTGGACACACGCCCTCAAGGACTGTGATTTTTCAGATTTCCTAACCACTTCCTTTGATTTCCCTGTAGTGTTGGAGAATGACGCCAACTGTTGTGCCCAACGATATCTCTATGAGACATGTACGGAAAAGCAGGATAACTTCATTTATGTTCTTGCCCGAACCTATGAGCAGAACCATGTACCTCCTGGAGTCTCTCCGTTCGGCATAGGCCTTGGGCTTGTCTTCGGAGGCACGCTCTATCGAGGATCGTCTTCGCGCTCTGGAGAATTCATGAGCGCAATGCTTCCCCTTCAGGAAGTGGGAAAACAGCTCTCTGCCTCGGTCGATGACGTTGAGGATCTTAAGAGGAATGCTGACAAAAGGCAGACTCTTCTTGCAGAACTTGCGGCAAATATCAGAAGCATCATAGCCATACTCGATCCGCAGATTACCTATCTTGGTGGGTTTCTTGCAGAGTATGAACAAGAGGTGCTCGATACCTTAAAAGATCAATTGGTTAGTAAAATACATTTTTCGGATGCACATAACGACGCTTCCGAGGGTGCTGCAGTACATATTCTCTCATTGTTGTATCGGATTCCCCAGGTCGGGGACACTTCTAGTGAACAGTGGCGCTTCAGCACGCTGCTTTGGGATGCTTTGGCATAAGGACGGGTTATGAAACGAATACTTGTTGGTGGCATGCACCATGAATCGAATACATTCAATCCTATTCTTGTCGGTTGGCAGGACATTCGTATCAAGCGGGGCAATGAAATGCTCAGCCAGTTGCAAGATGACAGCATGTCAGGGGTGATTACCACCTTGGCAGATCGTGGTTATGAGGTGGTCCCCACGTTGTTGGCGCGAGCTGTGCCAAACGGAGAATGGCAGAAGGATGTCTACCTGAGTCTGAAAAATGAGTTGTTAACGACACTCAGGGCCGCAGGGGATATTGACGGTATCTGTCTCTCTTTACATGGCAGTATGAGGGTTTTTGGTATCGGCGCTGCAGAAGGTGATTTGCTGCAGGCGATTCGCCAAATCCAGCCAGACGTGCCTCTTATCAGTTCCTTGGATATGCACGCCACCGTAACCGATTCGATGCTTGCCTATGCCGACGCTTTCGTCGGCTATAAATGCGCACCGCACACCGACACCTTTGAAACAGGAGTGCACGCGGCACAGATGCTTATCAAGACACTCGAAGAAGGCTTTCATCCGGTTATGGAAATGGTACGCATTCCCATGATTGTCGCCGGGGAGCAGAGTGAGACCAGCGTAGAGCCCATGGTCAGCCTCATCAAAGAGTTGAGGGAGGTGGAGCATAATCCTTCTCTTATGGCTGCTTCGTATCTCCTTGGCTTTCCTTGGGCGGACACCGACCCCAACAGTGTTGTTGCTTTAGTTGTGGCAAACCAAGACAGAGACTTGGCAAAGAGCACAGCGCTTGATCTTGCCAAGCGGTTTTGGAAGCGCAGGCACGACTTTTGTTTTTACAACGAGACTCATGAGCCACAACAGGCTTTGGACGTGTGTTTGAAAAAGACAGCAAGCAACGCTCCTGTGGTGATCAGCGACAGTGGCGACAATCCAACAGCCGGCGGCAGTGGTGATGTTACCAACTTTCTTGCTCTGATGCTGAACAATGCAGATGTTGTGAGCCTTGAACCTCCTGCACTGTATCAGTGCTTTTATGACCCTCTTTTGGTACAACAGGCTTTCAGCTTGGGACAAGGGGCTGTCTTTGATGGATCGCTAGGTTCTTGCTTTGATCCCAAAAAGAGCTCTCCCATCCAGCAGACAATGCAAGTAAAAGCTTTAAAACGCGATTGGGACGGCAACAAGGTTGACTTGGCTCTTATCCACGTGGGAGGCATCGACGTCGTTGTCGCAAGCAAGCATGTCGGAGCCTATGACCCTAAGATGATGGAGTCCTTGGGTGTAGATCCAAAGCTTCTGAAGCTGATTGTGGTCAAGCTTGGGTATCTAGAGCCGGAAATCAGAGCAATCAGCAGGTATTCGGTGATGGCCTTGACCGACGGAAGCACCAACGAGGTTCTCTCCTCATTGCCCTACGCCAAGTTGCCCAGGCCTGTTTTTCCTCTTGATCAGCAAGCACGACCCCTCTGGGAATAGAGAGCAAAAGGAATTTTTTCACTGTATCAATACGGCATCGAATATGGATGCCTTGATTTACTATGGAGATTGTCGATATGCAGGAATATAGGATTGAACACGATCTTTTAGGCGAAAAGCAAGTGCCTTTTGGTGCTTACTATGGAGTGCAGACCGTGAGGGCGATGGAGAATTTCGTTATTTCCCATACGCCTATCTCGCAATTCCCTTTATTGATCAAGGCTTTGGCTTGCACTAAAAAAGCAGCTGCTATGGCCAATGTAGACTATGCAATTATAGATTCATCTGTTGCAAAGGCCATCATCGCTTCCTGTGATGAAATAATTGAAGGGAAGTTACATGACCAGTTTCCGGTGGACGTGATTCAAGGTGGTGCAGGTACCTCCACCAACATGAACGCTAATGAGGTGATTGCAAATCGAGCTTTGGAGTTGCTTGGAAAGGAGAAAGGATTGTATCAGGTTGTTCACCCCAACAATCATGTGAATCTTTCTCAGTCGACGAACGATGTGTATCCAACTTCAATACGTATTGCTTCAATCTGGATGCTCGAGGAGCTGTTGGGATCCTTACAACATTTCAAACAGACTTTACAAGAGAAAGGAACGGAATTCTTTGATGTATTAAAACTCGGAAGAACCCAGCTTCAAGATGCTATTCCAATGACACTTGGACAGGAGTTCTCTGCTTATGCAGAGAGTGTTGCAGAGGATATCCAACGGCTAACCATAGCGCAAGAACTGTTGTATGAAGTCAATATGGGAGCAACCGCCATCGGAACAGGTTTGAATGCTCCAAAAGGATTTGCAACGGTTGTTACCAAGCATTTGGCAACTTTGACAGGGGTTCCTTTGCGTTCTTCTCAGAACCTTATCAAAGCCACTCAGGATTGTGGAGGGTTCATCGAGCTGTCGGGGGTTCTGAAACGTATAGCCGTAAAAGTCTCAAAAATCTGTAACGATCTGAGGTTGTTATCTTCAGGACCTCGAGCAGGAATTCATGAGATCAACCTGCCAGCAATGCAGCCGGGATCATCGATAATGCCGGGGAAAGTCAATCCTGTCATCTGCGAGGTCGTCAACCAGGTTGCCTTTGACGTCATCGGAAATGACCTCTCCATCTCTCTTGCAGCGGAAGCTGGGCAGTTGGAGCTGAATGTCATGGAGCCTTTGATAGCTTGGAAATTGTTCACTTCGATTCAGAATCTGTCCAATGCGCTGAGAACGCTCTCTGACCGCTGTATTGTAGGAATTACTGCCAACAAGCAGCGATGTAGGGAAATGGTCGAGAACAGTATTTCTCTCGTCACTGCCTTGGTTCCCTATCTTGGATACGAGCTCTGTTCGGATATAGCCAAGAGAGCACTCACTGACAATGATTCCGTCTACAAGATTGTTCTAGAGGAAGCATATCTTAGTAAGACAGACTTAGATTGCATTCTCTTTGCACAGTCAGCTCTTTCCTAAGGTTTTTCAACAGTGGAAACTCCCCATTACGATATTTTGGGCAACTCATCATTTTTTCATAGCACCTTCATGCATTATTCATGTATTGATGGTGTACTAGGGCCAACGAATCCAAGGCGACTGGCAACTAGACTCAGAACAGTCTTGGCAATACGAGAAGGTGTAAAGAACACCCTCTGACAGCAGAGCAGGGTAGCAAGCAGAGAACAGCTTGCCCCGCATCTGAAGGCTGTCAGAGTGGGCACCAGGAGTCGTACTACATAGCTCGTTCCTGTATGGACCATGAGAAACGTTGGGTGGTCAGAACGAAAGGTAATAATCAAGTATATTCAGTAGATTGGACGAAATAAAAGCAGCCGGCCTCTGCTGAGAAGCCGGCATGCAATAGGGTTTGAAGTAGAGCAAGAAGAAGTGCAAAACCCTTGATTACCCTTTAACTCCTCCGAGCATCAAGCCGGAGACAAAATGCCGCTGGACAAACGGGTAGATGATCAGAACCGGGAGCATTCCCAGTACCATGACTGCCATTTTCAGGTTGTTGTATACATACTGACCACCCCCTAATGACTCATCGGACTCGAACATCAAGGAGCGAAGCACTACCTGCAGGGTGTACTTACGACTGTCGTTGATGAACATGATAACCTCAAAATAGCGGTTCCAGTAACTTACAAAGTAAAACAGTGTGACAGCAGCAATGATGGAGACAGAAAGCGGAAGTACAATCTTCAGCAGAATCGTCACATCATTGCATCCATCGAGGGTTGCACTCTCAATCAAGGAGACGGGAATGCTTGCCATATAGTTCTTGATGATGATCAAGTTAAACGTTGAAAGGGCTACCGGGAAGATAATCGCCCCCATGCTGTTGATCAACCCAAGCGAACGAACCACGATGTAGAAGGGCATGATACCGGCGTCGAAGACCATCGTGAACACGATCGCCTTCATAAGGATTGAACGGCCGATCAGATGTTTTTGTGCCAAGGAGAAGCCCATCGGCACGGTAATGAGCATCGACAGAGCTGTACCGAAGAACGCAACAAAAAGTGAGTTCTTGAACGCTCCCATATACCCGCTGTTGAGCACTCGCCAATAGTTTTGCAATGTGAAAGATCGGGGTACCAACAGGTAGTCGGTTCCCATGACATCGATATCCTTTGCCACAGAGGTGATCAGGACGTTCCAGATCGGGATAATGAATATAAGGCAGATAAAGACAAGGATCAGGGTGTTTGCTACACGGAAAACCTTTCTTCCCCGAGTCTCCCTGATGGAGGTTGTAGTTGTCGTACTCATGGTTCTGCTCCTAAAGGATCGGTTCGTCGAGGAACCGGGCACTGATCTTGTTGGTCGAGAGCACCAACGTCAGACTGACAATGGAAGTGAACATGCCGACGGCAATCGAGTATCCAAGATCACCGGCAAGTACACCTTCGCGGAATACATACGTCTGCAGTACATCGGCCACATCGTAGACCGCAGCGTTGTACATGACGAGCACCTGCTCGAAAATCAACAGAACGTGGCTCAAGTTCAGAAGCAGCATAGTTACAATGGTAGAGCGGATACCGGGCAAGGTAACATGCCAAAGCCTACCCCAGTGTCCTGCACCATCGATTGTCGCTGCTTCATACAACTCAGGCTGCACTGTGGTAAGACTGGCAACATAGATGACGGCCCCGTAGCCCATTTGCCTCCAGATATACGAGCTTACCAACACCGGACGGAAGAACCTGGTGCTTGCCATGAAGTAGATTGGGTCGCCTCCAAAACGGGTGATGATGTTGTTTACCAAGCCTGAGGAAGGGGAGAGCAGGTTCACAAAAATGCTACCGACGACAACCCAGCTGAAAAAGTAGGGTATGTAGATCAGAAATTGGATGAAACGTTTGGTTTTCAGGCTTCTTAGTTCATTGATCATCAGCGCGACGATCAAGGGAGCGGGAAAGTAGAAGACTATATTTGCCAAACTGATGATCAGCGTATTTCTGAAGGCATTCCAGAAAATAGAAGAACTCAAGAGCCTTTGAAAGTTTTCCAGCCCAACAAAAGAAACTTTTGCCCGAAATCCATAGTCGGTAAACCCTAAGGACAAGCCAAAGAGAGGCAGGTATTTGAACAATACATACCAGACGACTCCCGGCAGCAGCATCAGAAGCAAAAACTTCTGTGCTTTAACCCGGGTCCAAAGCGGTGGTTTTGTGCGTATCACAATAGGTTTATCTGCCATCGCATGACTCCTTATCGAAAAAATGTACTCGCTGAGACACAAGCTGCTCCCAGCTCTCGGCTCAAAGAGTCCCCCTGGCTTCCTCCTACAAAGAAGGTGAACTGCCCTGTAATGGGATAACGAATTCCTTCATCGTTTACCGCAGTGAACTGCTGGTTTTTTAGGGTGAAGGATACCTTTTTTTCTTCTCCTTTCGCCAGAGGGACGCTTTGCACACCACAAAGAGTCGGGTGAGGAGGAGCATCGAAACTGTTGCTGGTCATGTACAGTTGGAGGACCTCCCTCCCGTCGTACTGACTTGTATTACGTACCGTGGCAACAAGCACAACCTCTTTATCGTCTTTTTGCTGTATGCTCTCGATGCCGTACCTGAAGGTACAATAGGAGAGTCCGAAGCCGAACGGATAGAGTACTGCATCGTAATTACAGTACCGATACGTCCGTCCTTTCATCGAGTAGTCGGAGAAGTCAGGAAGCGGTGCACTACTCTTATAAAAAGTGACAGGAAGCTTTGCAGAAAAATTGCTCATTCCAAATAACAAGGAAGCTATCGCCCTGCCTCCCTCTTGGCCTGGATACCAGGCTTGCACCAGAGCCTTCACATTCGGGTACTCTTCGATCTCAGGATCGAGACTTCCCCCGCAAAGCAGTACGAGGACTATCGGCTTACCGGTGTCTGCTACTGCTTTGAGAAGCTTCCTCTGGCACAAAGGAAGTCTCAGGTCCTGTTTGTCTCCAGCCCAGCCTCCGTTGCCATCGTCACGCATCTCTCCCTCCACTGATTCATCAAGACCGAGGCACAGCACTACTACATCACTTGCCTTGGCCATGAAAACAGCTTCAGAGAGTCTGTCATCTTCCTTTGCCAGCCGCTCAACCTTCTCTTTTGTCAGGCTCGACCCTTCGCTATAGAGAATACGGGCGTACCCTTCAGTCCTCTGCTTGATGCCTTGCAGGATGGTAACGTACCGTGAAGAGGTCCCGTGGTAATTTCCCCAAAGAGCTTTCGTGCTATCTGCATTCGGTCCGATGACGGCAATCGTCTGCAATTTGTCGCCCTGCAGGGGAAGCAGCGTATCGTTTTTCAAAAGAACTATTGAGCGCAAGGAAGCCTCATAGGCGATGTTTGCGTGTTCTTCACTATCCAAATGCTCGATGCCAAGATCGTCATACGGCGTTTTCAGGTCGAACATCCCCAGCTTGAATCTGGTCGTGAAGACCCTGATTGTGGCTTGGGTGATATCTTCTTTGGTGATCAGGCCTTTTTGGTAGGCTCTCTCAAGAGCTCTATACTCACAACCGCAGTTCAAATCACAACCGCTCTTCAAAGCCAAGGCTGCCGACTCTTCTTCATTCTTCGTTACCTTGTGACCAAGATGGAAGTCACGTATCGCCCAGCAATCAGAGATGTACATCCCTTTAAACAACCACGTTTCACGCAGCAGTTCTCTCATAAGTGTTGGGCTGCCGCAACACGGTTCTCCATTTACTGCACTGTAGGCGCCCATCACCGCATCAACCTTCGCTTCCTTGACTGCTGCCTCAAAAGCAGGAAGATACGTCTCCTGTAGGTCTTTATTGCTTACAACTGCGTTGAAGCTGTGCCTGTTTGGCTCAGGCCCGCTGTGTGCAGCAAGGTGCTTTACACAGGCAGCGCATCGCAGAACTTCCTGTTCTCCTTGGAGCCCTTTTATGAAGGCTACCGCAAGGCGGGATGTGAGATAGGGGTCCTCTCCATAGGTTTCCTGTGTCCGACCCCAACGCGGGTCACGAGCGATGTTCACATTCGGGGACCAGACGGTCAAACCTTTATAAATGTCCCTATCACCTTCTTTTTGGTAGAGGTTGTACTTCGCTCGTTGCTCGATAGATACCACCTGGCCACAACGATGGAGCAACTGCTCATCAAAGCTCGCTGCCAGACCTATTGCTTGAGGAAAGACCGTGGCTGTGCCACTACGTGCAGAACCATGAAGGCCCTCGTTCCACCAGTTGTAGGAAGGAATATTCAAACGCATGATCTGAGGAGCGTCATGGCGAAGCTGGCTCATCATTTCAGACAATTTCATCTGCGAGACCAAATCTTCAGCTCGCTCTCCAGGGGTCTTTGGCATATGAAAAACACTCACCTTGCTCTGTCTCTAAAGAATCGGTTTCCAGGAGGTTTCCCGGAAACCGATCACGTATCATGTACTGATTGAAGTTACAAAGATGCGTTCAGTTCTTCCAAGATCTTAGGTCCGTTGATGGATCTCCAGAAGTTCTGGTACTCAGCCATACCTTGCTCGAGGCTTACAGAACCAACAATGATCTTGGTTGCTACAGACTCGCGGGTGCTCTTGATCGAGGGTGCAACGCGGTCGTAGGCAACAGAGACGCCTACCGGTACTGCAGCAGCATAGTTCGGACCGAGGTTCGGCTGCATTGCCTTGATGTGCTCTATCTGCTTGGGTAGTCCCTGTTCCAGGACAGAGGAAAGCTTGAAGGGCAGGTTTGCAAGGTCAATGTCGATGAAGGAGTCGCTGAGATAGTTGAGGGTGTAGCGGTACCCACTATTGGCGGCTTTTGTCGTGGGTACGATGTTCCTCTCTGCATCGAGGGTATAGTGACTTCCTTCAAGTCCAATGCCGAAGAAGGCAGGATACACTTCATCATCGGTGACGATGGTTTCCAAAACCCTTACCGCAGCCTCGGGATTCTTTGTCTTTGAGGAGATGACGAACGCTGTTTGTGTTGCCTCGTTGAGACTTCCTCCATGGCCTTCTGGTCCGACAATCTTATATACAAGGTGCATATCGGTATACTTGTTGGCAGCTGTGGTGTTCTGTACGTAGTTGATGTAGTTGGTTACATAATCGATCGAACTTGCAGCTTGGGCTGTATACGTCTTTTCTCTCATGCCGCTGTTCTCGGTAGTGATGAACTCTTGGTTGAGGGTCCCGTCAACATAGAGTTGTCGTAGATAGGCAAGAGCATTTCTCATTTCCTGAGTTTGGAATCCATCGATGAAGACTCCGTCTTTCTGGTATACACCACCCCAAGCACCGAATGAGTTGTAGAAGAACTGGAAGTTGTCAACCCATTTAGGGAAGTTGAAAGGAATGATTCCCGTGCCGACAAACTTTGCCATCTCTGTTCGGAACTCTTCGGTCGTCGGGGTTGAGCTGAGATTCACACCATATTGTTCCATCAAGTCTTTTCTGATGAAGATTGCCTTGCTCTTGGGGTAATTGTAGGGAACAAAGTAGGTCTTGCCGTCAATCTGCAAATCCTTAAAGAGTGAAGGGTCAAGCTTGGAAAGCGCCGGGCTCTTTGCGATATAGTCGGTAAGGTCGAGAATTTGCTCTCGGGCTACCATGATGGGGACTCTGGTCATTGCCTGGGCAACGACGAAGAGGTCAGGAACGTCCCCGCTGTTCACCAAGGTGGCGAGCTTGTCGGTGTAGGAGGCGAGAGGGGGGATGATCGGGGTGATCTTGGTCCCTGTCTTTGACTCGATCAAGGCTGTGATGGCCCCCTGTAGGTCGGCATCGGTGCTCAACCCATAGGTATTGTCCGCAGTGGCGAGCGTGATGGACGGTGTACTTGCAGCTGCACTGTCTCTCTGCCCGGCAGCTGTGACAGCTGCGAGGCAAAGCAACAAGCCTGCAAGGGTAAGTATGATTCGCTTATTCTTGTGCATAAAAGTCCTCCTCAGAGATTGGGGCATGCATCTGCCCTGTTGATGGTAGTATAGGAGCACACGATTCTCCAGTCGTTAGCAGAAAGGGAAAAATAGTTATACTTTTTCGTATATACGGTCTTGTTCTTTTCTGCTCTATGTTTCTATGCTGGTGCATACAGAGAGGTACGATGCAATGTATGTGAGAATAACCTCATCCGGACGTTTTTACTACAGACAGGGAGAGGGCAAAGAAGAGCACCATCATGAGAACGACTATCAGGTGCAGCTTGTCTACGCCGGGACAGCGAGGAATTTCTTCGATGGGATTCCGTATGATCTTGTAGCCGGGGATATCGTGTTCTGCAGGCTCGGGCGCAGGCATGCATTCAGTGCGACGAGCAAGGAGGGGGTGAAGATGCTTGAAGTAAAATTCACAGCCAAAGATCCTCTTTTACAGGAAGTGTTACTCACAATCGATACAAAGTTCACCGACAGGGAGAATCAGATATACACCCTCCTTTCCAGGATCGTATTGGAGGGACAACGCAAGGCTATGCATTATAAGTCTATGTCTTCTGCGCTTTTGATGGAGTGCCTGCTGTGTATGAATCGCCTTTGTCTTGAGCATTCCCTGCCGATTTATGAATCAAATCCCATCCACCAGTTGCGAAAGGCTTCCTTGGCTGCCAAGAACGAAGTACTGGATATCGTCGATGGATATATCAACAACAATATCGGGTCTTCTTTCAGTGTTCAGCAGATGGCCTCCACCTGTGGATATAACCAGGACTATCTGTATCGAGTGATCAAGAAACAGACAGGGTTGTCTGCGATCAAGTATATAAATCTTGTCAAGTTTGAACGAGCTCTGTCTCTTATACAAAACACAGAACTCACGCTCAGCGAAATCGGATGGAATCTAGGGTTTGAGAATCTACAATACTTCTCCCGATTCTTCAAACAGCATGGGGGCATTGCTCCTTCAGAGTATATTGCCAAAGTGCGGCTTACAACTCGTACTGACTACTAATCTACGAAAAAGGATAAACTCTCTCGGTATTCTGCCAACGACAACACTCATAAGAAGGCGTATACTTCTGTACAAACAGCCTATGAAATGGAGTCATGGCATGAAACAAAAACGATATGCACAGGTCGGGACCGGTGGACGGGCCCGTATGTTCTATGAAGCGATAGCCACCAGGTACAAAGAGAGCTGCTCACTGGTTGGTTTTTGTGATATGAGTCAAAAGCGGATGGATTTTTCCAACAGCGTTTTAGTGGAAAAATGCAACCATCTTCCCGTTCCTACCTACAAGAGCAACGAGTTCGATCGTATGATCGATGAGCAAAAACCCGATGTAATCATTGTTACAACCGTCGACCGCACTCATGACCAATACATCATCCGGGCCATGGAAAAGGGTTGTGATGTAATTTGTGAAAAGCCCATCACCATCGACGACCAAAAAGCCCAAGCAATCCTGGATGCCCAGAAGAAATACGGCAAATCAATACGGGTTGCTTTCAACTACCGCTATGCCCCTCACCACAGCAAGGTGCGAGAGTTGATCCAAAGCGATGTTGTCGGGCAGGTTTTCTCTGTTCACTTTGAGTGGTTGCTCAATACCGATCATGGTGCAGATTATTACCGGAGATGGCATCGAAACAAGATTAACAGCGGGGGCTTGTTGGTACATAAATCAACCCATCACTTCGATTTGGTTAACTTCTGGTTGGCGACCCAGCCCAAGACAGTCTTTGCTTTCGGTGCCTTGAACTTCTATGGGCAGGACGCTGCACAAAGACGAGGTGTCCAGAATTTCTATTACCGCTGCCATGGCAGTGAAATTGCAAAGAACGACCCCTTTGGAATCGACATGCAAAGCAACCCCACCCTCAAGGGGCTGTACCTTGATGCAGAAGAGGAGAGCGGGTATATCCGTGACCGTTCGGTCTTCTCTGATGATGTCAGTATAGAGGACACTATGGCTGTATTGGTGAAATACAAGAGTGGGGCAATGCTCTCTTACTCTCTCAATTCCTACCTTCCTTGGGAAGGGTTCAACGTAGCGATCAATGGAAGTAAAGGAAGAATTGAGTACTCAGCCATGGAGCGTCCGTATATCAATGCAGGAGGTGCGCAGGCTGATGAGGGTGCAACGATTTTTCATAAGATCAGGGTCTTTCCTTTGCTCGACACCCCTTACGACGTGGAGGTCCAGGCCAAGGAAGGCGGCCATGGTGGTGGGGATCCTGTGATGCTGGACGATATCTTCTTGGAGAACCCTCCTGCAGATCCTCTGAACAGGAGTGCCGACCACAATGATGGCATCAGATCCATTCTTACAGGAATTGCGGCAAACAAATCAATTGCCAGCGGACTTGCCGTCGACGTCGATACCCTGCTGAGCTGGTAAGAAGTACTAGGAGCCTTTTGTGTACGATATTCCTCTTTTTGACGAAGATTTCTCCTCTTTTGCACTCGGTCCTTTTCCCTTTGATAGGGAGCACTCGGCCATGGGGGAGTACCACTACTTTCCTGAACCGGGCTACAAAGGAAGGTGGCACGATCCAATTGCCAACTACAACTACAAGGGTCCTTCTTGGATTGTGACCAATCCGCTTTTTGATGGGTCGCACATGATGGAGCTTTCGCGGATCCAGGAGCCACAGGAGAAGACCACCCTTCCCACCTTGGTGGCCGGAGACGAAGATTGGAAGGACTACATGCTCAGCATTCGTCTCCGTCCGCTCTCGAAAGATTTGTTTTCGGGTATTCTCTTTCGCTACCAAACAAGTTTGAGACATTACGGCGTATTCTTCACCGGTGAAGGGCTTGAGGTGCAAAAGGTGGACCTTCTTGAGCGTACCACCCTCAAGAAGGTTGCTCTCTCTTGGTCGACCGATGACTTTCAGGAGCTTATGATTACCGCTTCAGGCGACACGATAGTGGTTTTTCATAATGAGAAGGAAGTGCTGAAAGTCCAGGACTGCCGGTATGAGACGGGTTGTATCGCCCTTTGTGGTTGTATGCCCACTCAATACGCTTCTGTACGTGTCCGTACTACAGAAGCAGAGCATGAACGATTGAAAAGAGAAAAACAAGAGAAAGAGGTCCGTCTTGCACGCAAACGTGGACAGTTTCCTCAGATGCAAGTAGTCAGAAAGATTGACCTGAAAGATTTTGGATCAGGGAGGCAGATACGTTTTGGGCACCTCAAGGGAGACGATGAGCTCTTTTTTGTGATGGCTCAACACCAAAGAAGGGTGTACAAGGATCGTTATCCCACGATCAGCTGTCTGACTGCAGTAAGTATGGAAACCGGACAGGTGCTCTGGCAGCTTGGAGAGAGCAGGGACGATGAGGATGTTCTTTTGCTCACCACCGATCTTCCTTTTCAGGTATATGACATCGACAATGATGGTTTTGATGAAGTGATCGCCTGCTGGGACTTCAAGCTTTTCATTCTTGAGGGAAGTACTGGAACGGTGAAGAAGCAGATGGATACTCCACTGAACACCGAACCTGTACAAGATTTATGCGGAGTGGAATTCGGTCATCATGCTTTTGAGCGGTTGAACGTGGATGCCATTCGGATAGTGAATGTTTCGGGCAAAGAACGTCCAAGCGACCTTTTGATCAAGGACCGGTATGCACGACTCTGGATCTATGACGATCAGTTCAATCTGTTGTGGTCCTTCAACCACAACAACACAGGGCACTTTCCCTATGCCTATGATTTCAACGGTGATGGAAAGGATGA
>Ga0334893_1000198_pt1 | contig 99008 bp, 90 predicted proteins | sample GraSluR3_MG_5_FD_207218 | JGI IMG/M metagenome (GOLD analysis project Ga0334893, IMG submission 207218) | Sludge microbial communities from methane-producing bioreactor in Wageningen University, Netherlands - Granular Sludge_09_05-R3 | ecosystem: Engineered > Bioreactor > Anaerobic >...
TCTTAGGGGTATCTGTGTTCGATAAAACACCTTTAAATGAGCTACTTACAAATTTTTCAAAGAACAAGAAAACAAAAGAACTTTATAATCAACTGAATTTGTTCGATTTATAACGCAACACTAATGGAGTTTGTTTTAAAATATTTATCCCGCAGATTGCGCAGATTAACGCAGATCGCTATTAATAATTGTCCATGCTTTATCTGCGCATATCTGCGCAATCTGCGGGAAATGATTTTAGATATCTTTCCCGGAAAAGACTAAACCCGGAATTTTTAGCGAACTGAAGGAGGGGAAAAAGTATCCTTGAAAGGAATTTGAAATACTATCTGGGGTAAAAACAAATTGCGTTTGCCATGCTTTTTACAATGAAGTGCCTTGATAATTCTTGACAAATTCATTTTTAAAAAGTAAATTTGTCAAAAAAAACAGGCTATGATTGCCCGAACACTCACTCAAAAAATACTTGCACTTGCAAAGGTTTTTCCAGTGATCACCCTCACCGGCCCTCGTCAATCGGGGAAAACAACCTTACTAAAAGCCATTTTCCCCGACAAACAATATGTTAGTCTGGAAGATCCTGATACCAGGATTTTTGCGCAAAACGACCCACGCGCGTTTTTAGCCAATCTACCGGATGGCGGCATACTGGATGAAGTTCAGCGGGTTCCGGCTTTGCTTTCCTACCTTCAGACCAGAGTAGATCAAAATCAGATTATGGGTGAGTTTATTTTATCAGGCTCGCAAAACTTACTGTTGATGGATCAACTGTCGCAAACGCTGGCCGGGCGAACAGCACTTTTAAAACTACTTCCGCTCAGCAATTTTGAATTGGAAGCCACCGAATATGCTGACCAGAATTGGGAAACACGGGTTATTAACGGAGGTTATCCCAGAATTTATGATAAAAATATATTGCCGTCCGATTTTTATGCTTCCTATTTTGAAACCTATGTCGAAAGAGATGTACGCCAGTTGAAAAACATTCAAAACCTTGATCTTTTTACCAAATTCGTTATGCTTTGTGCCGGACGGACAGGACAATTGCTCAACATCACTTCGCTGGCAAATGATTGTGGTATATCGCATCATGCTGCACAATCGTGGCTTTCGTTACTTCAAACAAGCTATGTGATTTTTTTGCTTCAACCTCATTTTGAGAATTTCTCCAAACGTATCGTCAAAATGCCCAAACTTTATTTTTACGACACAGGCCTCACCGCTCATTTACTCAAGCTGAATGAAGCTGAACAACTCAAAACACATTACCTTAGAGGAGGACTTTTCGAAAACATGATACTCAATGAAATCCAAAAGCATTATTATAATCAGGCAAACAATCCACCCATTTATTTTTGGCGCGATCAAACCGGTCATGAAATTGATTGTATGATCGAAAGTGCTTCCAGCTTCGACTTGATTGAGATAAAATCAGCTATGACATTTCAGGAAGAATTTTTAAAACAAATTCGCTATTTCCGCAAACTCAATAATAACAAAAAAACTACCACGGCTAAAATTGTTTATACAGGAGACTTTCACCGAAAACAAGACGAGTTTGAACTACTACCCTGGAATAAGCTATTTAAAAGCCTAAACTGACAAACTTGCATTTTTGTTTTGCTTGACCTATTTTTGTCAAACGAAATCGTTTGAAATGCTTTATCAACCTTCATCCAAACACACTTACCTCAACATTAAAAGGCGCGACAGCTTTTAACGTTCCATTTTGGTTGCCCTTCTCAGGGCTTGTTTTCTTTTTATTTATTCACCTTAAATACCAAATATTATGGAACTCCCTTTTGCAGAATCCTACAAAATTAAAATGGTTGAACCTGTGCGTAAAAGCACCCGTGCCGAGCGCGAGCAATGGATCAAAGACGCAAAATACAACCTCTTCAACCTGAAAAGCAATCAGGTTTTTGTTGATTTACTTACCGACTCGGGTACCGGTGCCATGAGCGACCGACAGTGGTCGGAAATGATGCTGGGCGACGAATCCTATGCCGGAGCCAGCTCATATTACAAGCTAAAAGAAGCCATCAGCACCATCACCGGCTTCCCTTATTTTTTGCCCACACACCAGGGACGCGCAGCAGAGAATGTGCTTTTTTCAGCCCTGATCAAATCCGGTGATCTTATTCCAGGCAATGCCCATTTCGATACCACCAAAGGACATATTGAATTTCGGAAGGCAACGGCTGTGGATTGCACCATCGACGAAGCATCCAATACCACACTCGATCATCCTTTCAAAGGGAATATCGATCTGAAAAAACTCGAAAAAGTACTGGCCGGAAATCCTGCTGAGCGCATCCCAATGATCATCATTACCATTACCTGTAATACTTCGGGCGGACAGCCTGTTTCGATGGCCAACATCAAAGCTGTGAGCGAAATGGCCAAAAATTATGGTGTAAAGGTGATTTTTGATGCTGCCCGTTTTGCTGAAAATGCTTATTTCATCCAGCAGCGGGAGGCAGGATATCAGGAAATATCCATACGCGAGATTGTGTTGGAGATGTTTTCTTACGGCGATGGCATGACGATGAGCAGCAAAAAGGACGCCATTGTGAATATGGGTGGTTTTATCGCTCTGCGCGATCAGGGACTTTTCCGTGAAGCAAGCGTCTTTAACATTATGTTCGAAGGCTTTATCACGTACGGCGGCATGTCGGGTCGTGATATGAATGCCCTGGCACAAGGGCTTTATGAAGGCACCGAATTCGACACCCTCGACACCCGCATCAAACAGGTGGCCTATCTGGGGAAACTACTGCATGAAGCCGGCATTCCGGTGCAATATCCGTTTGGCGGTCATGCCATTTTTGTGGATGCCAAGCGCTTTTTGCCTCAGTTGCCCAAAGAACAGTTTGCAGCACAAACACTGGCTGTTGAATTGTTTGTGGAAGGAGGCGTTCGTGGTGTTGAAATTGGTGCTATCCTGGCCGATCGCGATCCTGTTTCAAGGGAAAACCGCTATCCGGAGCTGGAGCTTTTAAGACTGGCCATCCCAAGGCGCACCTATACCAACAATCACATGGCTTATGTGGCTGCCGCACTGATTAATGTGTGGGAAAGACGCCATGAGATTACATCAGGATACAAAATAACCTACGAAGCCCCGATTATGCGGCACTTTACCGTGGAACTGGAAAAAGCGTAGCACAGAAAGATCAATTTTATATTTCACAATTAAGTGGGGATTATGTGGTTTTTTGCACATAATTCCCACTTATCTTTGCTAGTGTCAGTCCTTTTTGTTAAAAGAATTGCAAAACCTGCTTTTTAGATTAGCCAATAGTTTGCATTGTAGAAAGTACTACCGGAAGCAGCCCAATTTAGCCACTTCCGGTAATTAAAGCTTAAAGCGCAATCACACTGTTTTCGGCATCGCCAAAGGCTGTTCCGGCTTGTGCATCGGCTTCGGCTTCGTTGAACCAGTGGCTGTTATCAGCCAGGTAACGAAACTGATAAGTTGCTCCTACAGGCAATTCAACTGTATGGCTGAAAGAGCCGTCTTTGAGGGCTTTCATCACATCCGCTTCTGGATTCCAGTCGTTGAAATCGCCAACAATGGCGATCTGACCGGCATCCTGTGCTTCTTCTTTTGATACTTTAAAGCTTATCTTAGCAACAGGTTTTGTTTTCAGGATTTGTTTCTTGATACTCATGATAAATAATGGTTAGTTAAACAGTTAATAATGTCAGTTATTTTGACATTCAGGCGGCAAAGCTAAGTGCAAAATCTAATAGCCTCCAAATTCAAAGCACAAGCTATTAACACGTATATTATTGTTTTACTGTATGTTATCTGATTCACATAGAAGATTGGAATATTTAACAATCGGTTTCGGAAGTTATTGAACTTCAAGAATAAATGCATAACTCATGATCTAGTTTAATCACATGAAATATTCCAAGATAAAGGCAACCCATTTCTTAGTTAGGATTATCAAAAAATAATAACCCCTTAAGAAAAATGTTTCTTAATAAAGAAACTATTACCTTTGCAAAAATGTTTGATAAGTGCAGGCAGCAAAATTTAATTTGAGTTTTTAGAAGAGGCAGCTGAGTTCCTTGACAGTCTTGATGAAAAGCTAAGAGATAAAATTATTTACAACATCACAAAATCTATGTTTTCAAGCGACAAGAATCTTTTCAAAAAGCTAACTAATGAAATTTGGCAGTTTAGAACACTGTTTAACAAAACGCATTACAGGCTTTTCGCTTTTTGGGACAAATCAGATAAAGGCGAAACGCTTATAATAGCTACACATGGACTGATTAAGAAAACAGATAAAACCCCACAAAGTGACTTGAATAAAGTTGAACGTTTGAGAAAAAATTATTTTGAATTAAAAAACAAAATATACTGAAATAAGCATGAGCAAAATAATGATTGACTTACATATTTTGTATGTGTAATTCCATCTAACCTATGTACAATATAAAAAATAAACAAATGAAAAAGCAAGAAATAAAAACCTACAGTTTGGAAGAAATTACCAACAAATATATTGGTAAAAAAAATACACCAAAGCGCGAAGCCTTTGAAAACGAATTACGACTTGACTTACTTGGAGAAGCCATAAGGAAAGCTAGATTAGAGCGAAACCTGACGCAAGAAGAACTTGGACGTCTTGTAGGCGTTCAAAAAGCTCAAATTTCAAAACTGGAAAACAGTTTGACTGATGCAAGATTTGAGACAATTATCAAGGTTTTTAAAGCCCTAAACGCAAAGATAAATTTCAATGTTGAGTTACTTAACCAAACAGTAAAAATCGCTTGAAAAAAATCTACATCAAAATGGACACCACAAAAAAACACGGACGCTACGAACGTATCTACCTTCAGCTGATTGAACTCCTCAAAAAGAGTAACAATCCCCTTTCGAATATGGCTACCATTGCTGCTTTACTCAGTGGAAAAATGGACTATTATTTCTGGACAGGTTTTTACCTGTTGCAGGAGGGAAAACTTCAGGTTGGACCTTACCAGGGTTCGCTGGCTTGCATTGATCTAGCCAAAGATACCGGCGTTTGCTGGGCCGGAATTAATCAGGCCAAAACCGTGATTGTGGATGATGTGCATGCTTTTGAAGGTCATATAGCCTGCGACAGCCGTTCACAATCCGAAATTGTGATTCCTGTACGCAATAAAACCAACGAAATTGTGGGTGTGATGGATGTTGACAGCAGCAAGAAAAACAGTTTTGATCAAACGGATGCCTATTGGCTTGAGCGCATCGTGGGTTTGATTTATAGCTAAACCCTGATGCCCTAATACGCACAAAGGATAAAAAACCTACTTTTGCAGCCTCAATGCAAATGTCTTGAAATACGTATTCGACATAATGTTTTTACTGACCCTGGCGTATCAGGCTTTTCCGCCTGCCATCACCCTAAACAGTAAGGAAGTTACTTCCGCTGACCGCTGGATGGGCATATTGATTCTTGCCCTGATGCAAGCCGTGCTTTACAATTTTGGAGGCTGGCTTGGCGAGCGTTTTATGCATCTTTTTGAGGCTCATAGCCCCATCATCGTTTTTGCGGTGCTGGCATTTATCAGCTTCAGACTGATTCAACAAGCGCTGAAAATACGAAAGGGCACACAATTATTTTCCTTTCACTCCTTGCAACACCTTAGCCTGTTGGCTGTAATGACAGCTTTCCCGGCTTTTTTTGCAGGTTTGATTCGCCCTTGGTTTAGCCCTATCGACTGGTATTTTAGCTGGCTGTTATTTGTCGGAGCTTTCATTTTTGCATTGATTGCTGCCAAAATGCAGCACAATCCTTTTCAAATTCTTATGGCAAGTTTATTTCAGCTGGCAGCCGCAGCTTTAGTAATACTCAATGCCTTTTTTGTATTATTTTCAGCTTATTTGATGTGAAAAAATCCATTTATTCCTTAAATCTCAATTGGCAAATTCTTGCAATTCTTTTTGTCTTTACACTCTCTGCAAATGCCCAGCCTGCCGGATACTACAACGGAACAGAAGATCTTGTTGGAGAAGAATTACGACAGACTTTACACAACATTATTGATAACCATAATGCCCGTTCCTATTCGCAGCTTTGGTCAGATTTTGAATTAACCGATAAAAAATCCAATGGAAAAGTCTGGGATATGTATTCCGATCAGCCCGGCGGAACACCAGCCTATGAATACACTTTTTTCAGCGATCAATGTGGCAATTATAGTGGCGAAGGCAGCTGTTATAACCGCGAACACAGTTGGCCCAAAAGTTGGTTTGGTGATGCCAGCCCGATGTACACCGATCTTTTTCACCTCATCCCTTCGGATGGCTACGTAAACGGACGTCGAAGCAATTATCCCTTCGGAGAAGTTGGATCAGCCAACTGGACTTCCACCAATGGATCAAAAGTTGGCAGCAATAACACCTCCGGATATAGCGGAACGGTTTTCGAACCCATCGATGCCTACAAAGGTGATCTGGCACGTGGCATACTTTATATGACAGTGCGCTATTACGGTGAAGATAATAACTGGCCCGGAAGCCCAATGACCGATGGAGCCAACCTTAAACCCTGGGCTTTGAGCCTGATGTTGCAATGGCATCAGCAAGATCCGGTGAGCCAGAAAGAAATTGACCGCAACAACGCAATCTATACCTTACAGCATAACCGCAACCCTTTTATTGACAATCCCGAGTTTGCCCTCAGGATTTATGATCCTACTGCAAGCACCGAAGCCCGGCATATTGTCAGAATGAGGGTCTATCCAAATCCCGCTGATGCAACTTCTTCCGTCAATATAAAATGGCAAAGTAATGTTAGTAATGCTTCGGTGATAGTAACTGACCTAAGTGGCAGAACACTTTTGATTCAGCCCGTTGATGCTGTGGCAGAACAAATATCCGAGCTGTCGGTCAAAAATTTTGAACCTGGATTTTACCTGATACATCTCACCCGGAATCAACAAACAATCTTCACACAAAAATTGATTTTAAACTGATTTTGTTATGCATAACATCCGCATCACCAAGGAGTTTAAATTTGAGATGGCTCATGCATTAATAGGCTACGATGGCCCCTGCCGCAATATACATGGCCACAGCTACGAGCTGAAAGTTACGCTCATTGGAAAACCCATCAACGATACCTCCGACCCCAAGCAGGGTATGGTGATAGATTTTGGCGACCTGAAAAAAATTGTCAAAAAACAAGTTGTTGATGTTTTTGATCATGCCCTGGTGCTGAACAAAACAATGAATCCCGAAGCCGTTGAAACACTGCGCAAGCATTTTGAAAAGATCTATGTGCTCGACTATCAGCCGACCAGCGAACTGATGGTAGCCGATTTTGCTGCCAGAATAGCTTCATCCCTACCAGATAAGGTTAAGGTTTACAGCGTATTACTCCGCGAAACCGGAACCGCATATGCCGAATGGTATGCCTCGGATAATCCCTAATCAATGTGATTTAAATCACATATTGTATCACAGTACACTTCACTAAATCAACTAAATTCGTTGTTGATAACATCAGCAGCTTATGAGACATGTTGATACTTCCAAGCTCTCGAAAGATGAATGCTGGGGCATACAGATTTACGGCCTGAATCATTGTAAGCAAATTAACTGCAAATGGCAGGGTATCAGTGCCTGTGCCGGAAAGGACATCATCCGTACAGGGAAAAATGCCCTTGGCTATAAAATTGATGCCGAAGGCATGGCTTATTAAGTCATTTGGCTGCGATTGGATGCAAGATATATGGAAAAACCTATATTTGTAGCCCAATCAAAAAATGTCATGTCAAGCGAAACTTATAAGCCAAAAAATCCTATTCGTATTGTTACTGCCGCCTCGCTATTCGATGGCCACGATGCTGCCATCAATATTATGCGTCGCATCATACAGTCAAGTGGTGCCGAGGTGATACATCTCGGACACAATCGTTCTGCCGGAGAGATTGTCCGTACTGCCATTCAGGAAGACGCACAAGCCATTGCCATCACTTCCTATCAGGGCGGCCACATCGAATATTTTAAATATATGTATGACCTGCTTCAGGAAGCCGATTCGGGTCATATCCGTATTTTTGGAGGTGGTGGAGGCGTTATTCTGCCCGAAGAGGTTCAGGAATTGCATCAATACGGGATAACCCGCATTTTTTCGCCCGATGACGGACGCCAAATGGGCTTGCAGGGAATGATCAATCAGCTGCTCGAACTATCAGATTTTCCAACAGGAAAAGACATCAAACCAGATCTGGAAGCCATACGAGAGAAGAATTTTAAAGCCATTGCCACATTGATTTCGGCAGCAGAAAATCACCCGGAAGAAGTGCGCGATTTTATCGACAGCCTGCCCGATCACACAGCTCGCAAAGCACCGGTATTAGGCATTACAGGTACTGGCGGCTCAGGAAAATCGAGTTTGGTAGATGAACTCGTACGCAGATTTTTGGATGACCAGCCCGACAAAACCATTGGAATTGTTTCGGTTGATCCCTCCAAACGACGCACTGGAGGTGCTTTGCTAGGCGATCGCATCCGCATGAATGCCATTGATAATCAACGTGTTTATATGCGATCGCTGGCTACGCGTCAGTCGAATCTTGCCATGTCGAAATATGTGAAAGACGCCGAACTAATCCTGCAAGCCGCCGGCTTTGATCTGGTGATACTCGAAACTTCGGGCATTGGTCAAAGCGATACCGAAATAATCGATCACAGCGATCTTTCGCTCTATGTGATGACACCCGAATATGGTGCCGCCACCCAACTCGAAAAGATTGACATGCTTGATTTTGCCGATTTGATTGCACTTAATAAATTCGACAAACGCGGTGCACAGGATGCCCTGCGTGATGTTAAAAAACAATACCAGCGTAACCATCTGCTTTTTGATAAGCATCCGGATACCATGCCCGTATTTGGTACCATTGCCTCTCAATTCAACGATCCGGGCGTTAATGCACTTTATCTTCAGCTGTTACGAACAATAAAAGAACGTACCGGTGTAGCTTTTGAAACGGTGATGAACAATCCGGATGAACAATCCGAGAAAATCTTCATCATCCCGCCAAAAAGAGTTCGTTATCTCAGCGAAATTGCTGATACAGTGCGCCAATACAACGAATGGGCAAATAAGCAAAGTAAGCTCGCCCATCGCTATCAAAGTCTTTCAGAAAGCCTGCAAATAGCATCTGATGTTGCAGATGAAAACATGACCCAAAAGCTTCAGCAACTTGTTGATTTCGAAAAGCAAAAACTTGATCCGAAAACCCTTTACATCATTGAAAACTGGGAAAACAAAAAGAAGCGCTATACCGATAAGCTATACAGCTACAAAGTGCGCAATAAGGTCATCGAAATCGAAACCCATACCACCTCACTCTCACAACTGCCAATTCCTAAAATCAGTCTGCCACCTTTTCGTTCGTGGGGCGAGATAATACGCTGGAACCTGCTCGAAAACGTACCCGGAGAATTTCCTTATGCCGCAGGTGTTTTCCCTTTCAAACGCGAAGAAGAAGACCCAACCCGTATGTTTGCAGGCGAAGGCGGACCCGAGCGAACCAATCGCCGATTTCATTATGTATCCTTCGAAATGCCTGCGCGCCGGCTTTCAACGGCTTTCGATTCGGTGACGCTGTATGGCGAAGATCCGGCCCGAAGGCCTGATATCTATGGAAAGATCGGTAATGCAGGTGTTTCTATCGCCTGCCTGGATGATGCCAAAAAACTCTATTCCGGTTTTAACCTCGCTGATCCTAAAACCAGCGTAAGTATGACGATTAACGGGCCGGCACCAACACTGGTTGGCTTTTTTATGAATGCCGCCATCGACCAGCAATGCGAACTCTATATCAAAGAAAATGGTCTGGAACAGGATGTGCAGGCTATCATTGATGAAATATACCGGCAAAAAGGCACAGAACGTCCGAGCTATCAGGGAGAGCTGCCTCCGGGTAATGATGGTTTAGGCTTGATGCTGCTTGGTGTTACGGGCGATATGGTGCTCCCAAAAGAAGTGTATGAACGCATCAAAGCCGACACCATCAGCAAAGTTCGTGGCACAGTGCAAGCCGACATTCTGAAAGAAGATCAGGCGCAGAACACCTGCATTTTCTCCACTGATTTCAGCCTGAAGCTGATGGGAGATGTGCAGGAATATTTCATCAAAAACAAGGTTCAAAACTTCTATTCTGTTTCCATCTCGGGCTACCACATTGCCGAAGCCGGTGCCAATCCGATCAGTCAGCTGGCTTTTACCCTGGCCAATGGTTTTACTTATGTGGAATATTATCTGTCGCGCGGTATGCACATTGATGATTTTGCACCAAATTTGTCATTTTTCTTTTCCAATGGCGTTGATCCTGAGTTTTCGGTAATTGGCCGAGTTGCCCGTCTGATTTGGGCCAAAGCCATGAAAAACAAATACGGAGCCAACGAACGTGCACAAAAACTAAAATACCACATCCAAACTTCCGGCCGCTCCTTACATGCCCAAGAAATTGATTTTAACGATATCCGCACTACTTTACAGGCTTTGTATGCAATTTACGACAACTGCAACTCGCTGCATACCAACGCCTATGACGAAGCCATCACAACACCTACTGAAGATTCGGTGCGCAGGGCTATGGCCATTCAGCTGATCATTAACAAGGAGTTAGGCCTGGCCAAAAATCAAAATCCACTGCAAGGTTCCTTTATTATTGAAGAACTGACTGCATTGGTAGAGGAAGCTGTGATGGCCGAATTTGATCGCATCACTGAGCGTGGTGGTGTGCTGGGTGCTATGGAAACCATGTATCAGCGTGGTAAAATTCAGGAAGAATCGCTGTATTACGAAAGTATGAAACACAACGGAGAACTGCCTATCATCGGAGTAAATACCTTCCTTTCGAGCAAAGGTTCACCCACGGTTATTCCCGGCGAAGTGATCCGTGCCACCACCACCGAAAAGGAATACCAAATTCATATGCTGGAGCAATTGCACAAAAGCTGGGAAAAAGAAATCCCCGAACAACTCGTAAACCTGAAGAAAACAGCTTTGGCTAATGGAAATGTGTTTGAATCGCTGATGGAAGCATCCAAATATGCTTCTCTCGGACAGATAACCCAAGCACTTTTTGAAGTGGGCGGACAATACCGCAGAAATATGTAAACAGCTTTAATACAGGCTTATATCATATTGATATACCAAACCCAGTACGGTTACTATCATGTATAAAATCGTCAGCGGAAAACCGATTTTAAAATAGTCTTTGAAATTATACCCTCCCGGCCCGTAAACCATTAAGTTGGTTTGATAGCCGATTGGCGTCAAAAAGCTGGCGGCGCCGGCAAAAGCAACCGTGAGGATAAAAGGTTTAGGGTTAATGCCTAATTCCAGTGCCATACTAACAGCAATGGGAAAAATGAGTGCCACGGCTGCTTTGTTGGTAATAAACGAACCCAGCAAATTGGTTATCAAAAAAATGCCTACTAAAACCCCAATGATGCCAAATGGCCTGAAAATGCCAAAGGCAAAGTCAGCAAACACTCCTGCCACTCCCGACTTGATCATGGCAGTGCCCAATGCCAGCGAAAGTGCGATAATCAGGAGAAGGTTAAAGTCGATGCTTTTAGCAATGTCCTTGGGTGATACAACCCTGAGTAATGCCACTAAAAGCACCAGTGCAAGAATAGCCGTAAACAATTTCACAAAACCTAAAGCCGAAGCAATAATGGCAATCAAAGTGCCTCCAATAAGGACAAACTGCTTATAAAATGGTTGTTTCTTGAGTTCGCGCAGGCGGCTGATGATATAAAAATCGTGGGCATCCATGGCACGTTGTTCAAAGTCCTGACCGGCAACCAACAGCAGCACATCGCCGGCCGCAAGTTTCACATCGCCCAATGTACCCGAAACCCTTTCGCCATTGCGATGAACAGCAATAATGGCAGCATCATACTTCGCTCTGAAATTGGAGGTACGCGCTGTTTTTGAAATGAGGGTAGAATTATAGCTAATCACTACTTCAATGATGCTGGTTTGTCGTTTACGGGCATACATGCCCAGTTGCGAGAGCCGTAAGCCACTTCGCGAAGCCACCATCTCAGAGATTGAATCCGTTTCGCCGGCATACAATAACACGTCTTCTTTACGCAAAATTGTTTCGGGTGTGATTGGATTCAGGGATTTTCCATCACGCAAAACTTCGACCAACAAAAGTCCGTTAATCGTCTTTAAACCTGATTCCTCCAGTGTTTTGCCGTCATACTCTGCATCATTGGCAATGCGTACCTCTGCAATGAACTCACGGTTTTGCATTTCCAGGTTTTCGATGGCATGTTTCTTCTCGGGCAGCAAGGCATTGCCAAAAAGAATCAGGTACAACACTCCAATTATAATCATTACAACACCTACCAGCGTGAAATCAAATATTTCGAGTGGCTCAAGATTCCCAACGATATACTGATCTGTAACCATACCGGCCACCACAAGGTTTGTTGAAGTACCAATCAGCGTGGCTGTGCCACCAAGGATGGCTGCATACGACAAAGGAATCAACAATTTGGAAGGAGCAATGCCGTTTTTCTTGCTCCAGCTACTCACATAAGGCATCATAATGGCCACCAGTGGTGTGTTATTCAAAAATGCCGAAAATCCGGCAACAGTGAGCGTCATGCGGGCCATAAAACTACGGTAAGTTTTGGCCTTCGAAAAAGTACGGTCGAAAAGCCTGTCGAGCAAGCCGCTACGCCGGATAATATCTCCCAAAAGAAGCAGCATCACCACAACAGCAATTTGTTCGTTGGCAAAACCAGATAAAATTTCCTGCGGAGTGATTACCTTAAAAACACCCAAAATCGCTATGCCAATCATAAAGGTAAATCCGGGTCCAATCTTATTCAGATACAAGGATACAATCAAAAAAATAATGATCGCAATTACGATATACCCCTCAAAACCAAGCATTATAGCGTTTAATGTTTCAGTTAATCATGATTAAATATTGTGCTAAATTAATTTAGCCTGACGAGATTAGCAAATATTATATTATGCCTAATCCAGCGTATGAATCGCCCAATCAGGAAATACAGAGAGGTCGATATCAAAAACAATTGTACCCCAAAACAGCATCATCAAACTTACAATTATAACACCTAACAGATTTAATATCAATCCATTAATAGCCATCTGCTTCATGCTAATCCTGCCTGAGCCAAACACAATGGCATTGGGTGGAGTGGCCACAGGCAACATAAATGCCATTGAGGCAGATAGCGTTGCTGGAATCATCAGCAATAGTGGATTAAGCTCTGTATGTATGGCTATTCCGGCCAGTACCGGAAGAATCATTTCGGTGGTTGCGGTATTGGAAGTGAGCTCGGTTAAAAATGTCATCATAAAAGCAATACCGGCTATGATAAACCAAATGGGATAATCGGCCACAAACTCCAACTGGCTGCCAAACCAAAGCGATAAGCCTGATTCTTTAAAACCTGAGGCCAAGGCAAAACCACCACCAAAAAGCAATAAAATCCGCCAGGGCAACATACGGGCAGTTGGCCAGTCGAGCAAGGCTCCTTTGGCTGATCGGGATGGCCACAAAAACAAAACCAATGCCATCATGGTAGCTACAGTACCATCTGTAATAAGTTCGGGTTTAGGAAATAAGCCACTCCATCCAGGAATTACAATCCAGCCAAAATCAAGCTCTGCCCTAAAAATCCATAGCAAGGCCATCAAACAAAAAACCAGAAAAACGGCTTTTTCCTCTGAAGATATTCTTCCTAATTTCTTGAGTTCATCATGGAAAATATCCGATTTCAACTGTTGATCTTTGTCTTGTTTTCCAAAAACAACTAACAGAAAAACCCAAATAACTACTAACATACTAAATGCCAGTGGCAGCCCAAAAATAAACCAGCTGGCAAAGGAAAGCTCCGGAGCATCAGGAAAATAAATATGAAAAATCCGGCTAAAAGACAGATTTGGAGGTGTGCCAACAAGGGTTGCCATCCCTCCGGTAGAAGCACCATAAGCCACACCCAAAAGCAAGCCAATACCAAGCCTGCTTGTTTTGCCACTTTGTTGCTCCAGCTGATCGATCACCGAAACAGCGATAGGAAGCATCATCATGGCAGTGGCCGTATTGGAAATCCACATACTCAGAAAAAAAGAGGCAAACATAAATCCCAGTAGAATACTTGTCGGTTTTACTCCAGTGAAGCGCAGGATGTTCAAAGCAATGCGCTTGTGTAGATTCCAGCGTTGCATGGCCAGTGCCACCATAAAACCGCCCATAAACAAAAAGATCACATCATTGAAATAGGTGGCTGCCACATCTTTCCCGTTCATGATGCCTAAAAGCGGGAAAAGTGCAACCGGCAAAAGAGAGGTAACAGCCAGCGGAATAGCTTCGGTGATCCACCACACCGCCATCAATATCGCCACCACAAGCGTATGGGTCATCTCCGGACGTTCAGGATCCAGCTCAATAAAAAACAACAAATAAAGGCTTAGGACAGGTGCTACAACGAAAGCAATAATTTTGCCGGTATTCTTCAAAATTTAACGATTTGAATATCACAAATCTAATGCATGAAAAATTGAAAAACAATCTATTTTTTCTCCTGATTAAAAATTTGTGTTTGCAACTTGATGCTATTCTCGTGAACGAGCTCAAGCAAAAGCAACAAAAACTCCCTGTCGAGACCCATATTTGTTCCAATTGCCAGGCGGTCTTCGATGATGTGTTTCCAGCGTTTGAGCTGAAGAATGGTAATGTTGTTTTCCTTTTTGTAAGCTCCAATCTCGCTAACTACCTCCATCCGGCGTGCCAGCAGTTGGATCAGTTCACCGTCAAGCTTGTCAATTTCGGTTCGTAACTCCTCCAGCTTATGCTGAAAATCGATGCTTCCGGTTCGTTCTCTTACAATCAAAGAGGCAAGCATTGCTTTGAGACTGGCAGGTGAAATCTGCTGATCAGCATCCGTAAGTGCTTCTTCAGGATTGAAATGACTTTCGATCATCAGGCCGTTTGTTTCCAGATCAAGTGCTTTTTGGGCCACAACCTGAAGCAAATCGCGCCTGCCGGTAATATGACTGATATCCGTTATCACCGGTAAGGCAGGCAACAATCTCCTTAATTCAATTGGAATTTCCCACATGGGGGCATTGCGGTAAGGCGACTGTTTAAAATAGTGAAATCCACGATGTATGGCGGCCAACCTGTTGATGCCGGCTTTGTGAATACGCTCAAGTGCTCCCATCCACAATTTGATATCAGGCGTTAAAGGGTTTTTAACCAATACCGGCACATCCACTCCTTTGAGGGCCTCGGCCAGCTCCTGCACCGAAAAAGGATTTACCACTGTACGCGCACCAATCCAAAACATATCAATACCGTGCTTCAAGGCCAATTCGATGTGACGCGGACTAGCAACTTCCGTAGTAAGCTGCAAGCCCGTTTCAGCTTTTAATTCTTTCATCCATTTAAGGCCTTCTTCGCCGGCACCCTCAAATCCATCAGGACGGGTACGAGGCTTCCAGATGCCGGCACGAAAAACCTTCACCTGCGACAAACGCACCAGCTGACGACCTGTTTCCAACACCTGCTCACGCGATTCGGCACTGCAGGGGCCTGCAATAACAAAAGGCTTATCATCCTGTGGAAGCCATTGAATTAATTTGTTCAACCTGGGAGAAGGGCTCATACGATAGGCTTAGTCGAAAAATAAATTTTTGCAAAGTTATCATTAAACAGCTTTGAAGGGGTTTTGTTGGCAAGAACAGCTTAAAATCTCTGTTTAGAACCTTAAAAGAAGGTCTCTTTAAATCCCCCAAAATCAAACTATTAAACAAATTCCACTGCTATTCAGCTAAAATTTCGTTTTTTTGCAGCCTGAAATAGCCCTCAAAACTCAGAAATAGTGAAAAGAACAGAAATCAAAGCAGCCTTGCAGATGCAAGACCTCGAACATGAGATCAACGTAAAAGGCTGGGTACGTACCAAACGCGGCAGTAAAAACGTTGCATTTATCGCCTTAAATGATGGCTCCACCATTCATAACCTGCAATTGGTGGTGGATCTGGAGCAGATTCCGGAAGAAAAACTGGCACTGATGCACACCGGTGCGTCTGTTTCGGCAAACGGCAAACTGGTTCCTTCAACAGGAAGCGGTCAAAACCTCGAAATGGCTGTTACTGCCATTGAGTTGCTTGGCGAAGCCAATCCCGATTTCTACCCCTTGCAGCCCAAAAAACATTCACTTGAATTTCTGCGCGAAAAAGCACATTTACGTTTTCGTACCAATACCTTCAGTGCAATTACCCGTTTGCGCCATGCCATGATTTTTGGCATTCATAAATTCTTCAACGACAGGGGTTTCTATAATATCCATTCGCCCATCATCACCGGTTCGGATGCCGAGGGAGCCGGAGAAATGTTTCAGGTGACCACCCTCAATCTTGAAAAACTTCCTCGCAATGAGGATGGTAGCATCAATTTTGAAGAAGATTTCTTTGGTAAGGCCGCTAATCTTACTGTTTCCGGACAATTGGAAGCCGAGCTGGCGGCACTGGCCATGTCGAAGGTTTATACTTTTGGTCCTACTTTTCGTGCAGAAAATTCCAATACCTCGCGCCACCTGGCTGAGTTTTGGATGATAGAACCCGAAGTGGCTTTCAACGATATACACGATAATATGGATCTGGCCGAGGAGATGCTGAAATACCTGATCCGGTATGCCCTCGACAATTGTGCCGACGACCTGGCTTTCCTGAGCAAACGCCAGCAGGACGAAGAGAAAAACAAAAAAGCTGATGAACGCTCGATGGAGCTCATCGAAAAACTTCAGTTCGTTTTGTCAAATTCTTTCGAGCGCATTTCCTATACCGAAGCAATTGATATCCTCAAAAATTCAAACCACAATAAAAAAGGAAAATTTCAGTATCCTATCGAAAAATGGGGTGCCGATCTGCAATCGGAGCACGAGCGTTATCTGGTCGAAAAACACTTTAAAAAACCCGTAATACTTACCGATTACCCAAAGGAAATCAAGGCTTTTTATATGAAGCAAAATGATGATGGCAAAACCGTTCGTGCGATGGACGTGCTCTTCCCGGGAATTGGAGAAATTATTGGCGGTTCGCAGCGTGAGGAGGTGTACGACAAGCTGCTTCAGCGTATGAACGAAATGCATATCCCCCTGGAATCGATGTGGTGGTTTTTGGAAACGCGCAAATTTGGTACTGTTCCACATGCCGGCTTTGGACTTGGCTTTGAACGCCTGATGCTGTTTGTAACGGGCATGGGAAACATCCGCGATGTAATTCCCTTCCCCAGAACACCTTACAATCTGGAGTTTTGATTGGAAATTCGTTTGCTAAGGATATTTTCAGCCAAAATAAGCTAAACAAAGAACTATTTCTTTCTTGAAACAGTAAACTCGACGAGTTTTTTTAATGCGTCAAGAGATTCACTTTTAGGCAATCCCTCCAGCTGCTCTAGTGCCAGATCGATGTATTCCTGCATCTTTTGCTCGGCATAACTGATGCCTCCGGCCTGTTGCACCTTTTGAATAAGTGTTGCTACTTTTTCGGCTTTGTCGCCATGCCGTTTAACCGTATGGATGATCTGACGCTTTTCGATAAAACCGGATTGGTTAAGCAAATAAATCAGCGGAAGGGTCATCTTACGTTCTTTAATATCAATTCCACTGGGTTTTCCTGTTGCGCTATCCAGTTGATAATCAAAAATATCATCCTTAATCTGAAAAGCGATTCCCACATGGGTGCCAAACAGCCTCATCCTTTCAATTGTTTCCGGATCAGCACCTGCCGAGGCAGCTCCCACCGCACAACATGAGGCGATGAGCGAAGCCGTTTTTTTGGTGATGATCTCAAAATAAACCGGCTCTTCAATATCCATCCTTCTGGCTTTTTCAATCTGAAGCAATTCGCCTTCACTCATGGCTTTCACGGCCTCTGAAACAATTTTAAGCAATTCGAAATCACCATGATCCAGGGCCAGCAACATGCCGCGCGAAAGCAAAAAATCGCCCACCAGCACCGAAATTTTGTTTTTCCACAAGGCATTGATCGAAAAAAAACCCCGGCGTTCGTTGGAGTCGTCCACCACATCATCATGCACCAGTGTGGCAGTGTGTAAAAGTTCGATAAGGGTTGCAGCACGATAGGTAGAATCGTTGATTCCGCCGTTTATCGAAGCCGATAGCAGCACAAACATTGGCCGCATCTGCTTGCCTTTGGTTTTTACGATGTATCGGGTTATCTTGTCGAGCAGGCCAATGCGCGAACGCATACTTTCCTTAAAAACCTGCTCAAAATGATCCAGTTCTTTGCTGATCGGTTTTTTGATCTGATCCAAATTCGACATGCTTTTGCGCTTCTGTAGGTTAACAAACGGCCTGATGGCAAAGGTAAAACAAATTAAAAGAAAGCATGTTCAGAAGCATTTTTGATTTCTGGGCTAATTCTGTTAATATTTTCACAATTATTTCATTTCCGTCCTGTGCTTTCTCAATTTTTGTCGTAATTTTGTACTCCGAAAGGGATTAAAAGCCTGTAAATCCGATACAAAGCAAAAGTGCTCTAATTCGGACAGCTTAAAAATCTCAACATTAACTAATATGATAAATTATGGAGAAGCAGGGAAAAAAGCTGTTTGCTGATTTTCAGCCGGTTTCCACCCAACAATGGGAAGAGCAATTGATGAAAGACCTCAAAGGAGCCGACTATGCTAAAAAACTGATCTGGAAAACCAACGAAGGTTTTGATGTGAAACCTTATTATCGTTCAGAAGACCTGAAATCTATCGGATGGTTGAAAGCACTGCCTGATATGTTCCCATTTGTCAGAGGAACCAAAGTTAAGGGCAACGACTGGCTGGTGCGTCAGGATTTACAGGTTGACAACATCAAAGCCACCAACGAAAAAGCCCTGGATATATTGATGAAAGGTGTGGATTCGCTGGGTTTTGAATTGGGTTGCAACAAACGTTATACGCTCGAAGATATTGAGCTGCTGCTTAAGAATATCCGTGCAGATATTGCAGAACTCAACTTCAACCGAACGCCCATGCATCTTGAGCTGGTCGAAATTATCGAGAAACTCGTTATAAAATACAATCGTCCGTTAGATGCCGTAAAGGTTTCGGTGAACTATGACCCCCTTGCCCGACTTTTGCGCAGAGGCATCTGGTACAAAAATGAAGAAGCTGATTTTGAAACAGCTTTTCAGCTGATCAAAGCCTCCAAAAACCTGCCTCAGCTACGCGTGATAGGTGTAAACGGCCATATCTTCACCAATGCCGGTGCCACCATAGTGCAGGAAATGGCATACACGCTGGCTCTTGCTTCAGAATACCTGACCAGGCTCACCGACAAAGGTTTGTTCATTGGAGAGATTAGTCCACGCATCAAATTTAACCTGGCTGTTGGCTCCAATTATTTTATGGAGATTGCCAAGCTAAGGGCTTACCGCTTGCTCTGGGCCAATATCACCAATGCATACGGCCTTAACGATGCCAATAATGGCAAGATGAAAATGCACCTGACCAATGCCACATACAACCTGAGTGTGTACGATCCTTATGTAAATATGCTGCGTACCACCACCAGTAGTATGTCGGCCATTTTGGGCGGAGCCGATTCGCTTACCGTACAGCCTTTTGATGTACCATTCGAAACGCCTACAGCCTTTGCCGAACGTATTGCCCGCAACCAACAGCTGATCATCAAAGAAGAATCCTATTTTGATAAAGTGGCCGATCCTGCTGCCGGCTCCTATTATGTGGAATCGCTAACCGATTCGCTGATTAAAGCAGCCTGGGAATTATTTCTGGAAATACAGGAAAAAGGAGGATACCTGGCTGCCGTAAAAACAGGCTTCATCCAGCAACAAATCAAAGAAGCAGCCCAGAAAAGGGATATGCAGATTGCCACCCGACGCGAAGTCATATTGGGAACCAATCAATATCCCAATACCAGCGAACAATTGAAACAAGATTTTCATCCCGAAATTTTTGAGGCTGACGACCGCCGCAGCGAATCCGCACTTGTTGAGACCATCGTGAATTACAGGGGTCCGCAAGCCTTCGAAAGATTGCGTTATCAAACAGACCTCTTTAGTCGTCAAAACAAACGTCCAAAAGTGTGGATGCTCACCTATGGCAATTTGGCGATGCGTAAAGCCAGAGCAGGTTTTGCTTCCAATTTCTTTGGTTGCGCAGGCTATGAAATACAGGACAATGCCGGGTTTGCCAGCATCGAAAAAGGAATCGAAGCTGCAAAAGATTCAGGTGCTGAAATTATAGTGCTTTGCAGTTCTGATGAAGAATATACTGATACTGCCCTCAAAGCCTTTGAAGCATTGCATCCAAATCAAATCGTGGTGATTGCAGGTTATCCAATGCCTTTGGCCAACGAACTGAAAGCTGCCGGAATGGAACATTTTATCCATGTGAAAAGTAATCTGCTCGAAACCCTAAAGCAATTCCAGCAATTGTTGGGCATTGAAAAACACTAATCAGAAAGGAGCTTTTTATGAAACCGAATTTTAAAAATATAAATCTCAATACCAATCCCGCAGCACAGCTTGACCCGCGCACATGGGAAGCCACGCACAAGATCGTTGAAGAATGGGAAACACCCGAGCATATCATGGTGAAACCCGTTTACACCGCTGCCGAGCTCGAAAATATGGAACACCTGGAGTTTGCAGCCGGCCTTGCGCCTTTTTTGCGTGGCCCCTATGCCAGCATGTACGTGATGCGTCCGTGGACTATCAGACAATATGCTGGTTTTTCAACGGCTGAAGAATCCAATGCCTTTTACCGCCGCAATCTGGCAGCCGGGCAAAAAGGCCTTTCAGTAGCTTTCGACCTGGCAACACACCGCGGCTACGATTCTGATCACGAACGCGTGGTGGGTGATGTAGGAAAAGCCGGCGTAGCCATCGATTCTGTGCTGGATATGAAAATCCTGTTCGACGAGATTCCGCTCAATAAAATGTCTGTTTCGATGACCATGAACGGCGCTGTATTGCCCGTGATGGCCTTTTATATCGTTACGGCTTTGGAGCAGGGAGCCAAACTCGAAGAGCTTTCGGGTACAATACAAAACGACATCCTGAAGGAATTTATGGTACGCAACACCTATATCTATCCGCCCGAGCCTTCGATGCGCATCATTGCTGATATCTTCGAGTTTACCTCGCAAAAGATGCCCAAGTTCAATTCCATTTCCATCTCGGGCTATCATATGCAGGAAGCCGGTGCCACGGCAGATCTGGAGCTGGCTTACACCCTTGCCGATGGATTAGACTATATCCGTACCGGTCTCAAAGCCGGACTGGATATCGACGCTTTTGCTCCCCGGCTATCGTTTTTCTGGGCCTTAGGCATGAACCATTTTATGGAGATTGCCAAGATGCGCGCAGGACGTATGCTTTGGGCAAAAATCGTGAAGAAATTCAATCCCAAAAATGCCAAATCCATGGCCTTACGTACCCATACGCAAACCTCTGGCTGGAGCCTCACCGAGCAGGATCCTTTCAACAATGTTGCCCGCACCTGTATTGAGGCGATGGGAGCTACTTTAGGCCACACCCAATCGTTGCACACCAATGCACTGGACGAAGCCATTGCTTTGCCTACTGATTTTTCAGCCCGCATTGCCCGCAACACACAGATTTATCTTCAGGAAGAAACACAAATTTGCAGGGTGGTTGATCCCTGGGCTGGCTCCTATTATGTGGAAAAACTTACACAAGAATTAGCCGACAAGGCCTGGGCTTTGATTGAAGAGGTTGAAGAGATGGGCGGCATGGCCAAAGCCATCGAAACCGGCCTGCCAAAAATGCGCATAGAAGAAGCTGCCGCCCGCAAGCAGGCTCGTATTGATTCGCACAAGGATGTGATTGTAGGCATTAACAAATACCGGCTCGACAAAGAAGATCCGCTCGAAACGCTGGATATTGACAATACTGCCGTACGGCTTTCACAGATCAAGAGGTTGGAGCTTTTGCGCAGCCAGCGCAATGAAGCCGAAGTGCAGCAGGCACTCGAAGCCATCACCCGTTCGTGCGAAACCGGCGAAGGCAACTTGCTTGAGCTGGCCGTTGATGCTGCCTCCAAAAGAGCTTCACTGGGCGAAATATCCATGGCCTGCGAAAAAGTGTTTGGCCGTTACAAAGCCGTGATTCGTTCGATTTCAGGGGTTTATTCTGCCGAAACACGCGGCGACGAAAAGTATGCCAAAGCCACAGCCCTGGCTGATGAGTTTGCCCGCCTCGAAGGACGCCGGCCACGTATTATGATTGCTAAAATGGGTCAGGACGGACACGACCGCGGTGCCAAAGTGGTAGCCACAGGCTATGCCGACATTGGCTTTGATGTGGATATCGGACCGCTGTTCCAAACACCGGCCGAAGCTGCCCGTCAGGCTGCCGAAAATGATGTACATGTGCTGGGTGTTTCCAGCCTGGCTGCCGGACATAAAACACTGGTTCCGCAGGTGATTGAAGAACTTGCCAAGCTCGGTCGCGACGACATCATGGTGATCGTGGGTGGTGTGATTCCGCATCAGGATTATCAATACCTGTATGATGCCGGTGCCGTTGCCATCTTCGGCCCGGGAACCGTGATCACAGAGGCTGCCATTAAAATGCTGGAAATTTTAATTGAGATGCGGAAATAACTAAAAACGTTAATAAGTAAAAACAGGAAACGGGGCTGCTGTTTCCTGTTTTTTTGTTATTGTTTCACCCACTTCCCGTTCTCCAGCAAACCCGTATCAGCACTCAATCTGTAAATATAGGTACCTGAAGGCAAATGATCCACAGCTATGCGGCTTTCTTTTTGGTAGAGTTGCTGGCTGAGCACGAGCCTGCCGTTGGCATCAAACAGCTCAAGCAGGGCTGTGGGGTGTTGCACCGCCAGGCGAATCTGTAAGGCATCCGTACCGGGATTGGGATATACGATGGCTTCGTGCATGCGGGTTTCGGGCAGTTCGTTGTTGCCAACCAGCAAGCCTTCGCTGTTGAGCTTGAGCATGATGATATCTGTTTGTTGCTCAGGACTATTCATATAATCGTAGCGTGTGCCTGCTACCAGGCAGCCGCCATCGCGTGTGGCGATGAGGTTCATCATCAAATAATTGGCATTGCCGCCATAAAACCTTTCCCAACGCACATTGAGCAGGCTGTCGGTTTGCAGGATGACAAACCAGGTAGGCACGGGTTGTTGGCCGGGATCAAGAGCATAAGGCATGTTGTGGGTGCCGCCAATAAAGATGGAATCCTTGTTGCGAAAGTCTATGCCATTGGACCATGCCGGAAAATCCAGGGTATCAGCTTCACCCCAGGAATTAAACAGGTATCCGGTGGTATCGAAATAATGAGGTTGCCGGAGAAAACCTAAATTATGATAATTTCCGGGCATATGGTCTCCCATCAAATAGAATGAAGTATCACTGTCCCATTTAACTCCAAAATTAGCAGTCATCCGTTCTGGCACTTTTTGTTCTCCCACAAGATTAAATGCTGAATCAAAAATTTCATATTTATTTGTGTACAAATTTAAAGCCCAATAAGTATTGTCATCTAGCTTTTTTAGGTGTGAATAAGCTTTGGGATAGTCTGTTAAAAACTTTTGTTTTATGATGTTGAAATTGGAGTCTATTTCGAATAGATAAGAATGATAAAATCCTACCTGCAAAATTACTGATAAATTAATAAATAAATTCCCATCATAAACTGAATAGTGCCCCCAACTACCATTAATTCTATAGGAACTATCAGCAAGTATTGTGATTTGATTAGTTATCTCTAAATTTCCATTCATCAATTGCATATGAAGTCCACAATTTTTATGGGGTGGGTTGAGGTCTCGAAACGTTGATAAAACAACATAATTATCATTACTTACCGGCAGAATTTGTGACATTGAAGTCCATTTACCCGGAATTGTAAAATGAACAGAATCAACAAACGTACCCTGAGGATCTATTTTAAGCAAAAGTGATTTGTAGTTATACTGTTGTTCAAGCATTATTGTCCGTCCTCCGACAAAGATTGAACCATCATTCCCTTCAATCAAATCTATAGATTCTTCGTCAAGCTCAGGCGTACGTAGCACATACTCCCAGGTTGTTTGTTGGGCAAGGATATTTACTGCTGCTTGTAAAAATAAAATCGCGAAAATGTATCTTATCGTATTCATTATATATTGATTAGGTTTCTTACATTTTCATCCACTTCCCGCTTTCCAGCAAACCCGTATCAGCACTCAGTCTGTAAATGTAGGTGCCTTTAGGTAAATGATCCACAGCTATGCGGCTTTCTTTTTGGTGCAGTTGTTGGCTGAGCACGAGCCTGCCGTTGGCATCAAACAGTTCAAGTAAAGCTTTAGGGTGTTGCACGGCCAGGCGAATCTGTAAGGCATCCGTACCGGGATTGGGATATACGATGGCTTCGTGCATGCGGGTTTCGGGCAGTTCGTTGTTGCCAACCAGCAAGCCTTCGCTGTTGAGCTTGAGTAGTATTATATCAGTTTGGTTGGTTGTGGAATTCTGATAATCATATTTCCATCCCCCGATAAGGCAACCACCATCATGCGTAGAAATTATTTTTCCCATTACGTAATAGGCGTCACCACCATAAAATCTCTCCCATCTAACATCAAGCAGGCTATCAGTTTGAAGAACTATAAACCAAGAAGCTTGTTGAGCAAAATATGGATTTTGTACTGACAGGTTTCTCGTGGCTCCAATAAAGATGGAATCTTTGTTGTTAAAGTCAATACTTTCTTTAAATGCAGGAAAGTCAATAGTATCAGAAATATGCCAGTGTTTCGAGATACTTCCGGTCGTGTCAAACGGGTGGAGCTGTTTGTTATAGCCTAAATTAATATTTGATTGTTGTTTTAAAATTTTCCCTACAGAATAAAAAGAGGTATCACTGTCCCATTTTGCATCAAAACTTCCTGGTGTATAGGATGGAATAGGATAGTTGTTGATGAGTAATAAGTCAGAATCAAAATGGTAATATCTTCTTTTCAAGACATCCACAACCCAATATTCGTTGGAGGTAAGTTTATGAAACCTTTGAAAATAACCATTCTGAGCTTGCTCTGAAAATACAATTGCATTTATGCTGTCGAATTCATGACTAAAAGTATAAAAAAATGGACTGCCCCATGGATTATCCTCAATATGGTATGAACCGCCAATAATAAACTCATCCTGGGCTGCTGTCGCGTGTAATGCAAACAAGCTGTTTGATTCAGGGAAATCATAAAACGAAGAATCTAGCAGATTTAAACTAATGTCCATTTTATAAAATGCAATACCCGCTTGTCTGTGTTGCTGTTCTTTATTTGAGTAAGAACCAATAAGATAAATTAAATTCGTTGAGTCAAAAATATTGTTGATATGCAGATCCCTGTTTAAGTGGCTAATATGATTTTCAAATAAAACATCTCCTTCGCTACTTAGCAAAACTACTGAAGCAACACCATCATTTTCTGGTGCTGAGTGAACCGTAGTGTAGGTTAAGATAAATCTATTATCCTGTGTTTGTATTATATCATTAAAATATTCATTTTCAGGCGTTTTAATATTAAATTTCCAAGATGTTCGTTGGGAATACAGACTAACTCGGAATGCCAAAATAAAGATTAATAATAAATTACAATAGAATAACTTTTTCATCTTTTTGAAAGGTTGTGTTTTTCGAAAATAATACAATATTAATAAAAATTATAAGAGGGTGGTTTTCAAAATCAAGTAGATTTTGAGTATTAACAAAACTTCAAGAATAAGAAATAGCGAATGTTTTGGATACTATATTTTAAAAACCACCCTCTATTTTAAAAATAACGTTAGTCTGTTTCTTGCCCGGCAATGACCTTTACACCATAGCTTACAGTATAAAAGTGAAAGTGCCAGGATCTATCCTCGCCTCCCGGAATCAATTCATCCAGAATACTAACGTGAGAAATATCCAAGCCTGGAGGTCTTAAGCCTTCACTAATATCATTAATTATTAAATGCGATTGTTCAAGATAGTAATTTAATGTATCAGATGCTAGACAATTATTTTCTGGATAGTTCCATCCTACGTATAAGAGACTATCATAAACAAAACCATCTGTTGTTCGTGATATTATATCAGTATATATATATGGTTGCGCAGGTTTTACATCAGGATGATTTAGTTTTCGAGTTAACTCATCTGATGCATCTGAGATTCCTATCATTGTTCCATCACATTTACCCAAAGGAGGATATCCAGATTCTTGATTAAGTGTACCCCAATACCAATCATCTCCATTTTGAAATGGTAAATATGTTCCTGCTATCAACTTAAGGCCAATCACTCTTTTTACACTTAAATAAGCGGTATTGCCCTCAATGCTGTCCAGGGCTACATCGGTAAGCTTTAGCTTGTCGTCTGTAGGATCCAGGTTGGCGAGTTCTGTTTCAAGATCAGTCTGCATACTGCTAAATAAAGCAGCTGCGTCCTGCATGCTGAGGTTGCCGTTGTCGAGCGTGGCAGTGTAAGTAGTTTTACTCACCACAAAATTCTCATACACCAAATCAGGACGGGCATGGTTGTAGTTTTCCAGTGCTTCGGTGTACCAAACCAGCGAATCAAGGCTAATGTTTTCGCCTGATTTGAAATTGCCAGTAAGCTTCGCGTCAAAAGCCTCAATGCGTTGGATAATTTGTTGGCTTTTTTCGAGCTGGGCTTGATCCATGGGATTGGTCATGGGTTCCTGTTCTTTTTTACAACTGTAAACAAACAGTGCAAGAAGTGGAATTATTATCCATAAACGAGATATTTTTTTCATTTCATTATGTTTTTATTGATTAATTGAGTTGGCCTGACATATATTTGCTGGTGATTGCTGCGGCCCAACAGACCTAAAAGAATTGACATAACGGCAACAGCTCAACCCAATGAAATTGTTTTTGCCGAGCTTGAAAATGTATGGTGTTTGTGGTGTTAAAACGGAATTACACCCTTTGTGGCATAGTCCCGAATCATCAAGAATTGCAAAAAAACTATCTATCTGTGAAGCAGATACACAGATGGTGGGGGGGGGGGTAATACTTTGACTGTTAGTATATTAAAAAACAATTGGCTATTGAATATAGAATTTACCTGCCAAATATAATAATTTTTTTTAATTTTAAACCAAAGACAAAATTTCTTACATTTTCATCCACTTCCCGCTTTCCAGCAAACCCGTATCAGCACTCAATCTGTAAATGTAGGTGCCAGAAGGCAAATGATCTGCTGCTATCCAGTTACATTAATGAAATCCCCACCCTGTTTATATGATCAATTAATGCACTTTCTGTTATACGATCGTAAATTATTAAGTCAAACTTATAGGGAAGCAATAATTCTTCCAGGGCATTTGAGAGATCCAGCATATCATTGAGCATAATATTATCTCCTTTTAATGCGATATCTATATCCGAACCATTAGAATAAGTCCCTTTAGCTCGTGATCCAAATAATACTGCATCTTCAATTTTTGGAAAGCTTTTGATAACCTTTTTAATGCTTTCTAAATCGTTGATGCTCAATCCAATACTCAAATCATTATGCATCAAATAATGAATTTTTGGAATTTAATTTTTCTTTTTCTAACAGAATGACTATGTTTTGCAACAGATAAAAATATTCATTTCGTATTCCTTCAATTAATGCAGCTGCTGTTTCTTCATCGTAGGTATGACTTGCAAGATTCCTGCTTTGATGCATTCTCATCCAGCCCTTGCCATCGCTGATATAACCATCCTGAAAACTTTGTTCAATAACCGGTTTAGGGCCAGCTATCCGGCTATATCCCTTGTCTCGTAATAGATCCTGAAGTGTTTTCCAACTCAATTCATAAGTGTGTTCAAAAGCTTTGATCAGACCCTGCTGCTCCATTTCATTCAACTCTTTATGCTCAATAAACTTTGATAGTTGATTGAATGCCTTCTTAAAATTCATGAATCGTTGTTGCCAGCGTATATCTTTATTCATCTTGGAGTTTTAGCTAAGATTTGAGTAGGTAAAGTTACTATTTTATATGATTTATGCTTTTTTGCAAATATAAAATAGCTATTTCTTCAAACTAAAAACTTCTGAAAAGCTTATTGCAAAAACTCAACAATTGCATCCGATATTTCAAGCCGAAAAACAGTTATTTTTGACATTAACCATCACTTCCGTTCCCAACCCGTGCCCTCTTTTCCGTCTTTAAGTACAATTTGAAGGGTTGCCAATTTGTCGCGAATCAAATCGCTGGTGGCATAGTCCTTTCGTTGGCGGGCATCCTGGCGTAGCTGAATAATGGTATTCATCAGGCCATCAAGCAATTGATCGTCCTGATTGGCACTTTCGGCCTGCAGTCCCAAAATATCAAATACAAAAACATCAAAAAGTTCCTGTAGCAATTTTAATTCTGCAGGATTGATCTGTGTATGACCGTCTTTTACACTATTAACAATACGCACTGCATCAAACAATTTAGCAATGACGATAGGGCTGTTCAAATCGTCATTCATTGCTGCATAACAGTCCTGACGGATAGCTGCTACATTTAGGTTGGGAGCTGACTTTTCTGCTTTGAGCTGCTTGACATCGGAAGCTGCAAGCATAAGGCGTTTCAGGCCTTTCTCAGCTGCCTGAAGTGCTTCATTCGAGAAGTCGAGGGTGCTGCGGTAATGCGCCTGCATCACAAAAAACCTGATTGTCATCGGACTGTAGGCCTGGGCAAGTGATTCATGTTTTCCGCTGAAGAAATCATCCAACGAAAGCGCATTGCCCAGCGACTTGCCCATCTTTTGCCCATCGATGGTGATCATATTGTTGTGCATCCAGTAGCGCACGGGTGATTTGCCGTTGGCGATGGTTGACTGTGCAATCTCCGATTCGTGATGTGGGAAAAGCAGGTCCATGCCACCGCCGTGAATATCGAACTGATCGCCCAGGTATTTGCAGCCCATGGCCGAGCATTCCATATGCCAACCCGGAAAACCATTGCTCCAGGGCGAAGGCCAACGCATGATATGAGCCGGCTCGGCTTTTTTCCAGATGGCAAAATCAGCACTGTTACGTTTTTCTGTTTGTCCGGCAAGCTCGCGGGTGTTGCTCATCAGCTCATCAAGTTTGCGCCCCGACAACACGCCATAGTGATGATTTTTACTATACTTCTCGACATCAAAATAAACCGACCCGTCAGCTTCATAGGCATAGCCTTTCTCCAAAATGCTTTTCACCATCTCGATCTGTTCGATGATATGCCCCGAAGCATGTGGCTCAATTGATGGCCTCAAAACATTGAGCTGATCCATATTGTGGTGATAACGAACGGTATAGTATTGCACTATCTCCATAGGCTCCAGTTCTTCAACCCTGGCTTTTTTGGCGATCTTGTCTTCGCCTTCATCGGCATCATTTTCCAGGTGACCCACATCCGTAATGTTGCGCACATAACGCACTTTGTAGCCCAGATGTGTGAGGTAGCGAAACAGCAAATCAAAAGTGATTGCCGGACGGGCATGACCCAGATGTGCATCGCCATAAACGGTTGGTCCGCACACATACATGCCCACATGAGGAGGATTGATGGGTTCGAATAATTCCTTCGTACGACTTAAACTATTGGTAATGTATAACTTGCTGCTGACATCTTCACTCATGGCAAACTTGAATTTAAGGCCACAAAGTAACGAAAATTTATGCATTTCCCATCCAAAGACTCCGGCCAAAAGTATAAACCCTTCCCTTTTGTAAGAAATAATAAATCAAATGGTTAAGAGTGACAAAAATCCCATAATCAGCTGTATATCAGTCAATATCCGATACAATTTTATCTTGGGTGGTTCTTAAGCCATAGAAAACGGTTCAGCTATAATGTTTTTTTATTTGATGGTTTTTTAAACCTAAGCAAACACCAAAACAAAACGATAACCTCTGCAGTGTGCAAAGATTATCGTTTGTGCATATAGTGGGTGAGGCCTTGCAGTAGTCTGCCATTAGCCATACACTTCGAATTTGTGATCAGACCATTTAAGTAAATGCCAACTTTGATCTACAACAGCCCCTTAGCATGTTTTTCTCCAATTACCTTCAGCATATCTTCGGTCATGGCAGCAAGGTTCCATTTCGGGTTCCAGCCCCATTCCTGGCGGGCAGCACTGTCGTCCATATTATTGGGCCATGAATTGGCAATGGCCTGCTTCCCTGGATCAACATCATAAACCATCTCAAAATCGGGGATATGTTTTTTAATCTCCGCAGCAATAATTTCCGGATCGAAACTCATAGCAGTGATGTTGAATGAGTTACGGTGTTTCAGTTTAGTCGGATCTGCTTCCATCAGATCAATGGCAGCTTCAATAGCATCGGGCATATACATCATATCGAGAAAAGTGCCGGCACCAAGCGGACAGGTGAACTTACCGGTTTTGATGGCATCGTAATAAATTTCAACGGCATAGTCGGTAGTGCCTCCACCGGGAAGGGTTACGTTCGAAATAATTCCAGGATAGCGCACCGAGCGGGTGTCAACACCAAAACGTTTGAAATAGTAATCACTGAGTAACTCACCAGCTACTTTAGACACACCATACATGGTTTGCGGACGCATGATAGTATCCTGGGGAGTATTGTCCAGGGGAGTGCCACCACCAAATGCGCCAATGGAGCTGGGCGTGGAAACGGCACAACCAAATTCGCGGCCCACTTCAAGGCAGTTCATCAATCCACCAATACCAATATTCCAGGCAAGTTGAGGTTTGGTCTCAGCTACAACCGAAAGAATGGCGGCAAGATTATAAATGGTGTCAATTTTGTATTTTTTCACCACATCAGCAATCTGCTGGGCGTTAGTGGCATCAACCACTTCTGCCGGACCTGACTCGAGCAGTTCGCCAGTGGGTTTAGTTGATCGAAATCCGGCAACCACATTGCTGCTGCCATATCTTTTGCGCAATTCAAGGGTGAGTTCCGAACCAATTTGACCTACAGAACCAATAACTAAAATATTTTTCATAGACGTTTTATTATTTCTTTCTATTTGTGAAAGGATTAACAATGAATGGGCAAAAGTACAATATTCTTGAAAATAACGAACTAAAAATGAACTCCAAAAAGGTAAAAAAGTGTATGCATGGAGCGGATAATAAAAGTCGTTCGGAAACGACCAATCCTGATACCCTGGGTAATCTACAAACTGAGTATTCCTGTCATGATTTTGGAAAGAATCTACGTAAATGTGAAACTAGAATTTTTGCCCGGGCCAGCAAATATGTCTATGAAATCAGCATTCTAAGTCAAACATATTAAAAGTGAAAGGATGTTAATCTGAAATCAACAGCCTCTTACCTTTAACAAGAACTGTTATACTTCGAAACAGTTAGTCAAAAAAAAAAGAGGAATAGATTTCTAATCACCAAAACTATACCCGTGTTTTTTTTAACCAGCATACCAGAAAAAAATCATCTTATTTATGATTTCATAAAAGTCTGTGTATTAGCTTTTAAAGCCATTTTCTATCCCTAACATCAGGTATTTTAAAAATAATAAAGGATAAAAAGGTCTTTTTATATAATATTTCCTTTATCTTTGCCCCGTAAACTTAAAAATACATTTACCATGCAAAACATTGAAAATTTAACAATAGCAGAAATTGTAGCACAGGATTACCGGACATCGGATGTGTTTCGCAAACACAGAATCGACTTTTGCTGCGGTGGAAAAATCAGCCTGCTCGATGCAAAACAACAATACGGTATTGAACCTGAAACACTCGTCAAAGAAATCACTGAAGTTTTAAGTTCAAACACAGGTGCCGCTCATGCTTATAATGAATGGGATCTGGACTTCTTGGCAGATTTCATCGAACGTACGCACCATCAATTTGTAAAGCAGGAAATACCTGTACTAGAAGCTTATCTGAGCAAAATTGCAGATGTTCACGGAGTCAATCACCCTGAGCTTCACGACGTTAAAAGGCTTTTTCTGGCATCAGCGGAAGCACTCACAACACATCTTGAAGAAGAGGAAAAAGTACTTTTTCCAATGATCAGACAATTGGTAAAAGCCTCAAAACAAGGAAATTCAACACAGGATTTTCAAGAAGAGGTATTAGCACATTCCGTCAGCAAACTCATCGGCGAGCACGAAACAGAAGGCGATCGTTTCAAGGAAATTGCACAACTCACCTCGCAATACAGCATTCCCGAAGATGCCTGCAACACCTATATGGTAGCCATTTCGAAGCTTGCAGCTTTTGAGCAGGATTTGCATCAGCATATTCATCTCGAAAATAATATCCTGTTTCCGAAGGCTATTGCCATGGAATCCTTAATTTTGCAATAACGCAATCCTATGTTTTCAAAAGCTTGTAAATACGCCATCAGAGCATTGATCTATCTGGCCAGTCGCTCCGAAGAACCTGAAAAAACAGGCCTTCGTGAGATCGCTGCCGAAATTGATTCACCAGAGGCCTTTACAGCTAAAATCATGCAGATTCTCAGCAAACAAAATCTGGTAAAATCAGCAAAAGGACCGCATGGTGGCTTTTATATTGATCCACAAACTCCTGAAATCAAGCTGATAGAGGTAGTAAAAGCCATTGACGGAACACATAGTATTTATGGTTGCGGCCTCGGACTGAAGTCCTGTTCCGAAACGGAGCCCTGTCCTATTCATCACGAGTTTTCGGCAATACGGAACGGCCTTGCCAGGCTGCTCAACGAGCAAACCATACAACAACTGGCCAGAGAAATGATGGAAGGGAAATCTGTACTCAAACATCAGTTAAATTAAATATTTTTTCTCCTAATAAAGGATAATTAGGTCTCTATTACTAAATTGATAACCCTATGAAAACCAAAAACTTTTTAAATATTATTTTCATTTTACTGCTGGTTTCCATAATCAGCTGTAACCAAAAGTCGGAACGAACCATTGTAGATCCTGATGAAGAAGTAAAAGGTGTAGTTCATGCCGAGCTCACTGATGCTCCCTTGGTTCCGCCACGTATTCCAAATAAAAGCAATACCAAAGTCATTGTAAACCTCGAAATCATCGAAAAGGAAATGCGGCTGGCTGATGGTGTGGATTATACCTTCTGGACTTTTGGTGGAAGTGTTCCGGGCAAATTCATTCGCGTAAGGCAAGGCGATTTGGTTGAGTTTCACTTACACAATCATCCTGATAATCTTTTGCCTCATAACATTGATTTACACGCCGTTACCGGTCCTGGCGGCGGTGCAGAAGCTTCGCTTATTGCTCCCGGAAAAAGCGCACAGTTCAGCTTTCGTGCGCTCAATCAGGGACTTTATGTCTATCATTGTGCCACAGCACCTGTGGGTATGCACATCGCTAATGGCATGTATGGATTAATCCTTGTTGAACCGCTCGAAGGCCTTCCTCCAGTTGATCACGAATTTTATGTGATGCAAAGTGAGTTTTACACTTCGGGCAATTATGGCGACAGAGGTCATCAGGATTTCGACATGCAAAAAGCCTTTGACGAGCGCCCGGATTATGTGGTGATGAATGGTTCTGTTGGCGCAAACACAGGCGAAAATGCCATGATGGTGCAAGTGGGCGAAACGGTTCGGCTGTTTTTAGGCAATGGCGGACCCAATCTGGTTTCTTCCTTTCATGCCATCGGAGAGATTTTCGACAAAGTTTATGTAGAAGGAGGCACACTGATTAATCATGATGTTCAAACCACCCTGATTCCGGCTGGCGGCTCGGCCATAGTAGAATTCAAATGTGAAGTTCCAGGTACGCTTCATTTGGTAGATCACAGTATTTTCAGGGCTTTCAACAAAGGCGCCATTGCGCAGATAAAAGTGGTTGGCGACGAAAATCATCAGGTGTTTACCGGCTTGGAAAAAGAGGAAGTTTACCTGCCCGAAGGAACGGCTATTCAAAAAATCAGTAAAAAAACCGAACCTTCAGATGCTGTTATGATCGAGCTTAGCCATGAAGAACGCATGGAAGCAGGCGAAAAATTGTACAAACAAAACTGCCTGGCCTGTCATATGGATCACGGAAAAGGTATCCCCGGAACTTTCCCTCCGCTTGTTAATTCCGACTTTTTGCAGGCGCGTGCGGATAAAGGAATAGGTATTGTACTGGAAGGTCTGCAGGGCGAAATCACTGTTAATGGCGAAAAATACAACAATATCATGCCGGCGGTTTCGCTTTCTGATGATCAGGTAGCCAGCATCTTAACTTATATCCACAACAACTTTGACAATGGTGGCGGATTGGTCAAAGCCGCTGATGTGAAAGCCTGGAGAGAACAAAAATAAGATGCAAAATTTCAAAGTCATATTACTTATTTGCAGTCTGTTGACGGGTTTGAACCTTCCGGCACAGGAAAACATGAAACCTATTCCGGCCGGAAGTTACAAACCCTTCATCAAAGGCTTAACGGAAAAGGTAGCTGTGGAGGCCTTTTTGCTGGACACTGTTCAGGTTACCAATCAGGATTTTCTGGAATTTGTAAAAGCTAATGAACAATGGTCGCCCGACAAAATAAAGGCCCTTTTTGCTGATTCAGCTTACCTGATTCACTGGCCCAAAAACGATTGGCAAAACGAAAGCAAAACAGCAAATCAGGAGCCTGTTGTGAATGTTTCGTGGTTTGCAGCAAATGCCTACTGCAAATGGAAAAACAAACGGCTGCCGAGCTTGCACGAATGGGAATTTGCGGCCCTGGCTTTACCCATGAATAGCCTTGACAGCAATGAGTTAACACAAATTAATCATAGTTGGTACAGCCGCAAAAACTCCACCCGACAACCGATTGGAAGCGTCTATGAAAATCAATACGGGATTTGGGATATGTTTGGTCTGGTATGGGAATGGGTTTACGATTTCAATAGTGTTGTTAGCAGCAACGACTCGCGTAATAAAGAAGAAATTGCTTCAGGATTTTTCTGCGGAAGCGCATCCTTAAACGCCAGTGATGCAAGCGATTATGTTTCGTTTATTCGCTACTCCTACCGCGGAAGTCTCAAAGGAAATTATACCACCCGCAAACTTGGTTTTCGGTGTGCCAAATCAATTGAAGAAAATTAAAAATGTATTCTCATGAAAACAGTTATTTCAGTTTTGATAGCTTTGATGCTGATCGGCTTTTCAGCACAGGCCCAGCAGGGAAAATGTTGCAGTCCCTCATCCACCCCAACAAATGAAAAAACGGTTCAGTTACCTGAAACTTCCATTTATCAGCTGGATCACCAATGGGAAAACCAATCTGGAAAAAGCATTCAGCTGGCAGATTTGCAGGGAAATCCAGTTATACTCACCATGATTTTTACGCATTGCGAATATGCCTGTCCGATGATGGTGAATGACTTGAAGCAAATTGAAAGTCAGTTCACTGATAAACACAGCAAGACAAAATTTGTGCTGATCAGTTTTGATCACGAACGCGACACACCCGAAAGACTCCGCGATTATGCGAGTGTTCAGGGTTTGGGCGAAAACTGGCTTCTGCTACATGGTAATGCTGAACAAATTAAAGAAATTTCGCTGGTTTTGGATATCAGCTACGAACAACTCGAAAATGGTGCTTTTGCTCATGCCAACAAAAAATTTGTATTGGATCAAAATGGCATCATTCTTTTTGAACAGGAAGGCCTCCAAACCAAGGCTGATCCTGTGCTGAAAGCACTTAACAAACTGCTGTAAAATGGCTGATTGAGAAGTAGTTTTGAACCTAATTGCATATATAGTTTAGCCTTTAAGACCTATATGTTGACTTTATCAAAATGCTTCGAAGACATTCAGAAAGCGCACACTATAAAATAAAAATAGGGCTGCATGATGTTTATCGCGTGCTGCAAACGCAAATATAATTTTTAAACAAGTATCTTTGTTACAAATGAAATTTGAATGAAGAAAACAGCAGCATTGTTATAAAAGACTCATTAGTGTCAACAACTGAAAAGGACAATGCGTTGTTTGTTTCTCTAACTGATATGGCGAGGAAAAAAATCCTGAAGAACCAAAGGATGTTGTAAAGAATTGGATGCCTACACGAGCAACAATTGAATTTTTGGGAATCTGGGAGCGGCTAAACAATTCTGATTTTAAAGGGGTCGAATTCGACTCCTTACTCTACGAAGCAGGAAGTAATTCATTTACCCTTTCTCCAACAAAGTGGATCGAACTGACAAATGCAAAGGGCATTGTGTCTAAAAGAGGAAAGAATGGGGGAACATTTGCACATCAGGATATTGCTCTTGAATTTGCCTCCTGGATAAGCGCTGAATTCAAAATTTATCTGTTAATGGAATTCAAACGTTTAAAGCAAGAAGAATTTGACTTAAAACAACTTGAATGGAACCTGACAAGAACACTGGCTAAAGTGAATTATCACATTCATACAGATGCTATTAAAGAAAATCTGATTCCTAAAAATGTAGAAAAGAGCACTTTTATATATGCTGATGAGGCAGATTTGTTGAATATTGCTTTGTTTGGTATGACTGCAAAGAAATGGAGAGAAGAAAATCCAATGAAAAAAGGAAATATCAGAGATTATGCAACCATAGAGCAATTAGTTGTATTGTCAAATATGGAGAGCATGAATGCAGAACAGATTAAAGCAGGTTATGAACCTAAAGAAAGACTTGAAAAACTAAATTTAATGGCTATTTCACAAATGCGGGTTCTGATTAATAATCTATCACCAAAAATCTTGAAGTAGTTTTAATTCAAATAAATACAGACATAAAACTAACCTAAAACAGATAGTTGCTGAACAATATTAGTAGTTTCATCGTAAACGTGTTATAAAAAAAGTAAAATGTACGAAACTCGATAAAAAACAATTGTATTATGTGGAAAGAAACCAACAACAGCCTTAAACGGGACTTCGTGTTTAATGATTTTATCGAAGCTTTTGCCTTTATGACAAAGGTAGCGCTGATCGCAGAAAAGATGGGTCACCATCCTTTGTGGACAAATGTTTATAATAAAGTAGAAATCACCCTCAGCACACATGATGCTGGTGATATCGTTACGGAAAAAGACCGGAAGCTGGCTGCGGAAATTGATAAACTGCTTGGACAATAACAGGACACTTTCAAGTAGTTTCAGGCAATAAAAAATCGGGGTAGTTTTCGGGTGTTATTACTTGAAAACTGTGATTGGGATAGGCCTTTGAAAAACTTAGTGGGATGCGCGTTTTAGATTTTATATTCCACTTAAATTCATAAGCATAGAGTTTACCATTTAGATCTTCAATATAATCAATTTCTTGTTGTTGATGTGTCCGCCAAAAATAAGGATTCACATAAATGTTATGATTTGAAAGGTATTTCATCCTTTCGCTCATCAGGAAATTTTCCCACAGTGCTCCACGGTCTTCTCTCAAGTTTAAAGGACTGAAATTATTGATCAAGGCATTGCGGATGCCATTATCAAAAAAATAAATTTTTCGTGATTTTTTCAGCTCATTTCTCAAATTCCTGCTTAGCGATCTCAAGCGAAAAATTACATAGGTTTTTTCCAATAACTCAATGTAACGCCTCACCGTTTCCGGATCAGCACCGATAGTTGTGCTAAGTTCCTGAAAAGAAACTTCTGAACCAAGCTGAAAAGCTAATGCTTGTAGCAAAGCTTCGAGCAATTCTGGTCGCCTTAAATCCTTGTATTTAAAAACATCCTTATATAAATAACTGCCTGATAACAACTTAAGCACATCAAGCTGGCTATCCTCTGTTGTAACAATCTCCGGATATGCACCAAAAATCAGTCTGTTGTGAAGTGCCTTTTTCTCTTCAAGAAAACCTTGGTGATGTTGTAATTCTTCAAAAGCAAGCGGCAATAACAAATATTCATATTTGCGACCAGTAAGCGGTTCAGTTGTGCCTTGCGCAATATCAAGCGCAGAAGAACCTGTGACCAACAACTGCACAGACTTAAAGTGATCTGTTATCATTTTTAATGTGAGCCCAATTGAAGAAATACGTTGAGCCTCATCAACAACAATTATCTGGTTTTTTCCTATTATTCTTTTTAAATCTACGAGATTGGGATTGCTTAGTTCAGCACGAACTGACGGATCATCTGCATCAAGCCATAAAGTTTTATAGGCAGAAAAATCTTCATTCACCAGTTTTTTTAGCAAAGTAGTTTTACCAGTCTGGCGAGGACCCAGAATAATAATGGCCTTCCCTTTGAAAAATTTTGAAATGATTCTTTCTGATAATTGACGTGCTATCATCACAATTTTTTTCAAATTTATGAAATTTCAGGATTATAATCGCGAATTCTTATAAAAATTTCAGGATTATAATCCGGAATCTTAATGTTTTTACTTTAGAAGCCTTTTGGCGGCAGCCACAAAACCCTGCACATCTTTGGCTGTGGTATCGAAGGAACACATCAGGCGAACCTCATTCTGGCTTTCGTTCCACACATGGAAAAAGTATTCCTGTTGCAATTTTGGAATCAATTCTTTGGGCATAATCGCAAAAACACCATTGGCTTCTGCGGCTCTGCTCAGGCGTATGCCATTCACCTGTTCCAGTTCATCAGCCAGCAAACGTGCCATGGCATTGGCTTGTTTAGCATTGCGTTTCCAGAGGTCGTTTTCCAGATATGCTAAGAATTGTGCGGTGATAAAACGCAATTTGCTGGCTAACTGCATACCTTGTTTGCGGTTGTATTCAAATCCTTCGGCCAGCTCGGGTTTCAGAAAAACCACAGCTTCGCCAAACATCAGGCCGTTTTTAGTGCCTCCAAACGAAAGTACATCCACACCGGTTTGGGTAACCATTTCGCTGAAAGAAACACCCAAAGCTACAGCAGCATTGGCAATGCGAGCTCCATCCAAATGCAAATACATTCCCTGTTGATGGGCAAAATCGGCCAGTGCTTTGATTTCGTGCAGACTGTACAAGGTTCCCATTTCGGTAACCTGCGAAATACTAATCAGCTTGGGCTGCACATGATGCTGAAAACCAATGCTACTCATAAATGGTTCAACCTGCTCAGGACGAATCTTTCCGTCGGGACAGTCCACTGTTAAAATTTTTCCGCCGGTAAATTTCTCAGGAGCACCGCCTTCATCTTCATTGAGGTGAGCTGAATGTGGTGCCACAACTGCCTGCCACGATTTGAGCAAATGCTGCACGGCAAGCACATTGGCACCTGTGCCATTATACACAAAAAACACCTTGCAATCCGTTTCAAAAATTTCCTGAAAGCGCTTTTCGGCTTGTTGTATCATGGGATCGTTTTCGCCATAGGCGGGATGATGCAACTGATTAGCCATTTGCAAAGCTTCCATCACTTCGGGTGAAACACCGGACCAGTTATCACTGGCAAATCCTTTGGTGTGTGCGAGTTTCAAGTTCATGGTTTTGGTTTTAAAAATCAGGAGCCTGTTGTTTTACCAATTCTTTGGTCGAAAGTAAGCCACAGGCTGCAAAAATATCTTGTCCGCGCGAGGCACGCACCGTAGTACGAATACCTTTCTTAATAAGCGCTTCTTTAAATTCCTGTATGGTTGCTTCGTCAGAGCTTTGAAGGGGCGTATCCGGAATCGGGTGAAAACGGATGAGATTTATTCTACAGCGCAGGCCATTAAGTAATCTGGCTATTTCCTTCACATGGCGCGGTGTGTCGTTGATGCCTTTAAACATGATGTATTCAAAAGAAATACGACGCTGCTTGCCAAAGTCGTAATCGCGCAACACCGCAACAAGTTGTTCGATAGGATACACATTTTCGATTGGCATAAGCTTCTTGCGCTCGTCATGAAAAGGCGTATGCATGCTAACGGCCAGATGACAATCGGAGTTTTCGATAAAATGTTTCATCGCCGGGATCATGCCAATGGTAGAAACAGTGATACGTCGCGCACCCATTCCCAATCCCCAGTCGGAAGTTAGAATTTCGAGACTTTTCATCACGCCTTCCAGGTTGTCGAAAGGCTCTCCCATGCCCATATACACAATATTTGTAAGCTTATCGCGCTCGGGCAAACTGCTGATTTGATTCACTATTTCGCCGGCAGTGAGCTGCGACTGAAATCCTTGTTTGCCGGTCATGCAAAACAAACAACCCATTTTGCATCCCACCTGCGACGAAACACAAAGAGTAGCACGATCCTCATCGGGGATATAGGCTGCTTCAATAAAACGTTTGTTGCTGGTGGGGAAGAGGTATTTTTTTGTGCCATCCAAAGAGGTTTGCACATTGGAATGCATCACCCGCCCTACCTCATAATTTTCGGCCAGTTTTTCGCGATTTTGCTTCGAAATATTGGTCATTTCGTCAATAGAACTTACCTGCTGTTTGTACAGCCATTCGCTTATTTGACGCGCAGTAAAAGCGGGCAAACCCATATCAGAGCATATCGCTTTAAGCTCGTTGGGCGTTTTACCGAAAAGTGCCTGTTTGGGATGTATTGTGTTAATTTCCATGTGTTTTTGGCCGAAAGAATCAATTTGATTGATACAAATCTTCCTGTTTATTGCATTACAAAGTTATTGTTTCTGGTGGATTTTGTGCTTAATCTGACGCTTTATTCCTTCATAATTATATGGTGATAACTCCACCCATTTTTTTCTCCCGCAGATCACGCAGAGTGTCGCAGAAAATGTATCAGCATGAACTTTTTTTTTGCTTTCTCTGAGTAAGGATACAGACTGATTTCGTTACGAATGGTAAAGAATACTCATCTGCGATAATCTGCGCAATCTGCGGGAGTCAATTTCAAAGTCACTAAAAATAAATCTCAGACATCACCTGATCAATTGCAACCCCTTTGCTGATCAGAATATCGCGTACTTCGACCACCATTTCGGCACTTCCACAGAGGTAAAACATGTGATTTTTAGGTAATTCATTAAGATCGCACAACCAATGGGTCAGGCGTCCGTGATACAATCCTTCACCAGATTCCTGCGAACAGCAACGGATATAATCCTGTCCGAAAGCTTCCTTCATTTCCGTCTCAAAATAAAAGCTGTCAGAAGTACGGCCGCCATGGATCAATTTTTTGTTGTTACCCAAACCCGACCGCAACATCGAACGATAAGGTGCAACGCCTGTTCCGGCAGCGATCCACCAGGCCGGTTTTTCATCACCCAAGAAAGCCCCGAAAGGCCGGGAAACCTCGACCAAATCTCCTATTTCAAGCTGTGCCAAAAGCGGTGTTAAAATACCATCTTCCTTTACATTGAAAAGGACTTCTATCCAGTCTTCATTGGCGCCGGAGGAAATGCTGTACAAGCGTGGCGCAATGCTTTGGTTTGTAGTGATCCCAACCACCTGGCCGGGCAAAAAATCATGATTACGCTCAAAGCGAAGCAAATATACTCCCGGCTTGATTTCCTGTTTACTAAGTAAAGGCCTGGGTTTTAAAGGCAGCCTGCTGATAAAGCCGCTTAATCCGTTGTCCATGAGGTGAAATTTGCCGCGAAATTACGCTTTTTGCGTCAGCTTAATCCACCTCAAATCCCAACAAGGCTTCCTGCGAGGGAAAAAGCTTTTTGTACAAGTCATTTTTTGCACCCTCGAAATAGCCATCCTTGTTCTGACTGGAATGAATCACATGGCCTATTAAAGTGTCGGAGACCGCCCAGGCACTCACTTCCACAGGATTGAAATTGCTTCCGCTAATGGTTAGTTTATCCGCAAAAGGCTTACCGCTTACCAAAGCCTGATCAACAAAATTACTGCTGTTCTGACGACTCAGGGTTCGGAGATAAGCCACCATAAAAGCTGAATCAACTTCCAAATCACCAAGCATCCAGCTGTTTTCCTGTTTTTGTAAATTAAAATTGCGGCTTCCTTCAAAACGAATACTGCTGATTTCAGCCTGATTCAACTTTAGCAACTGCTTGTTACGGTAAGAATTGATATCAGCCTGATAGGACGACTTTAAAAAACCTTCGACAGCATACACATGCTCATCGCCGTCAACACGTACAAAGGTTTTTACATCAGCTTGTTGCTGGCGCATCATTTGCTGATTACCCGCTGGTTGGCTGAAAGCCAGTTTGCCATAATAAACCTTTCCGAGTACTTTTTCGCCTGATTTTAGCGTAACGGCAACAGCAGATGAATCACCCACTTCAAAAGCCTCCCATTTTTCCGAATTGGTTGCGGCCACCCTGTCGGGCTTCATCAAAACATAGGCTGAAAGCATTCGTTTAATCATTTGCTGATCAGCCTGATATTGTTTACCATCGGATTCAACATGCCAGATTGTTCCATTTCGCTTCAGTAATACGTTTGCCGATTCTTTAGGAAAATCGATTTCAAGGGTTGTCACCTGAGCTGTATCAACAGAAATCAACTCACTGGCAAACGAACGATCTTTTTTACCGGTAAATTCGCTGAGGAGCAACAGCCCGCCCAAAATCAAAATCACTATAATTAAAATCTTGGCATTCAATTTTTTAAACATGACCCACCTCCATTCTTTTAATACGTTGGTTACGACGATATTGGAATCTTATCAGTCCGAAAATCAGCACAAGCAAAATGGGCAACAGGAAATTGAGCCACTTCAGCAAGTTGCGTTGTCCGTCTTCCAAAGCCTCGAGCGGACGTGAAGTAATTTCTTTGGTACGCAGATCAATCAATCCGGTATCATCCGAAAGAAAATCAACCGCATTCACAAAAAGGCTGACATTATCAGCAGGAAGTTGCTGCATCTGTTGTCCTACGCCATTCACGGCAAAATCACCATCAGAGAACAATACGATACTGGCATGTTGATTACCATTAACACCCTTCAGCAAAGCTGCAATAGTTTGTCCTTCAAGCGGAAAATCTGCATTTGTCCATTCCTTATTCAGGTTGATAAAAGTGGGCGCAGCAATCGTTCCTGATTTTTCAGAGGTTTTTACCAAAGGTATAAAGACAGCACTTGTATCTCCCCTGAACTGAATACTGCTGGCAAACTGCAGTACCACCTGGTTAAGACCTTTAGTGGCCGGACTATCCTCAAACTTCGTAATCTGCGGCCAGAAATGAAAAGGTATCTGACGCGTAAAAGTCATAAAACCGCTTTGTTGCCGCACACCTACTGTGCCTGCGCTGGCATCCACCACAAAATTATTATCAAGCATCAGACCTTTTTTTGCCAGCCATGACGAAAGGTTACTCTTGTTCAGGCTGCCCTGCATGCTTTGCAAATCGGCTTCCACATGGTTGTGTGCAATCAGCAGATTTCCTCCTTGCTGCAGAAATTGATCAAGCTGTAGTAATTCATTATCCGGAAAGCTGTCGGTGGGAGCAACAATCACCAAAGTTTCATAGGAATTTAGCGGATTCTCGATTTGTGAAAGATTAACAGCTTCTGTGGCATACAACACACTCAGCTGCTCATTGGCCTGAACCATCGCATTCAGGCCGGGCTCACCATGACCTTGCACAAATCCAACCTTAGGTTTATCAATCACAGCCAATTTTTTTATAGCAGACGAAAGTGCATATTCCATGGCAGCACCGGGCTGTATCACTGGAATCAGCTCCTGCCGGTCGCCCATAGCAAGTTTGGCACCCAAAAAGACACGCTGTTGCTTCACCTGATCTTTCTCGCGCACATTGAGCATCAGTGGTTGAATGCCGGCCTGCATGGCTTCCTGCTCGCCTTGTTCGTCTTTGTTGGGATTTACAAACTCGAAATTGAGTAAGCCGTCCGAAAGATTAGCATATTCAGTGAGCATATCCAGAAAGTCTTTTCTTACTTTTTCAATTTCCGGCTGACTGCCTTTGGTAAAGTAAGCAGTAATGGTTACGGGTTCATCCAATGACTTCAATATATCTTTGGTGGCATCGCTGAGGGTGTAAATCCTCCCTTCGGTGAAATCGAACCGCCATGAAAACCGTTCCGAAAGCAGGTTCACTAATACCAGTGCTATGATCAGCATCAACAGCTGGCCGGTAAGTTTGCTTATCTTTTTCATAGGTAAAAACTTCTTTTTAAATGTTGTTTCAATTGAATTTAAACGCCAATTAAATTCTGTTGCGCTGCAAAATAGCTTCTGTGGCCGTTAAGGCTAAAAAGATCAAGGAGAAAAAGAACACCAGATCTCCTGTATCTATCACGCCACGTGATAAGGAATCGAAACGGGTGCTGATGCTCAGGTAATCGAAAATAGTAGCCAATGCACCTCCTGACGACATCGAAAGCAGCGAAAAAATAAAATGAAACAAGATGCCAATGGCCAATGCCAAAAGGAATCCAACAATTTGATTGTTTGTGAGGCTGCTGGCAAACAACCCAATGCTGATGTAAGCAGCACTAATCAATAATAAACCAATATAGCCTGTGATGGTAGCCCCATGATCCATATTGCCAAGATTGGCTACAGTAATGTAATAGGGCAAAGTAAGCGTCAGGGCAAAGGCGATTAATAATAAAGTTGCTAAAAATTTTCCGCTGATGACCTGCCAGTCGCTTACCGGACGGGTGAGCAAAAGCTCGATGGTACCAGTTTTATTTTCTTCAGCAAACTGACGCATGGTAAGTGCCGGGATAAAGAAAAAAAGTGTCCAGTACGAAACACCAAAAAACACTGACAGGCTGGCCTGTTTCACAAAGAAAATATCAGAGCCAAAAATCCAGGTAAAGAAGCCGCTGAACCCCAAAAAGAGTACCAGCATAATGTAGGCAGTCAGGGAATCGAAGAAAGCCTGCCATTCGCGTTTTGCTATTGTAATTATTTTATTCATCGTTCAAAATGCTTTTCGGTTAATGAATGGTAAGTTCACGGAATACGTCCTCAAGGCGGGTTTCAACAGGGCTGAGACGCGTGAGCATCCAGTTGTTTTGCACACACAGCTGAAAAATTGCCCTGCGCGAAGATTGATCTGTTTTGCTTTGAACTTCAAAAGTTCCATTTTCTTTATTAACGAAATCAACCATTTCAACCGGTTCAAGTGTTGCAAGAGCCTGATGTATCTCATTAATGCCGCCATCCTCGATAGTAACATGCAAAATTTCTTTTCCGCCGGCATGCTTCCGTAATGCATCAGCAGTGCCATCAGCAACAATTTTTCCTTTGTTGATGATCATGATTCGATCGCAGGTTGCTTCTACTTCAGCTAAAATATGAGAGCTGAGAATAACTGTTTTTTGGCGGCCAATCTTTCTGATCAGCTCACGGATTTCGACAATCTGGTTTGGGTCGAGGCCGGTGGTGGGCTCGTCGAGAATCAGCACCTGCGGATCATGAATCAAAGCCTGCGCCAATCCCACACGCTGTCGGTATCCTTTGGAAAGCTCGGCAATTTTTTTATGTTTTTCGCCTTCCAAACCACATACTTTTACCATTTCGAGTATGCGTTCCTTGATTTTATTTTGCGGGATACCTTGCAATTTTGCCACAAAAGCCAGGTAATCGATCACCGGCATATCGAGATACAAAGGATTGTTTTCGGGCAGGTAGCCAATCCTGCGGCGAATCTCTTCAGGATGATCATAAATATTGTAATTCCCCAAACGGATGGTTCCGGCTGAGGGACCTAAATAAGTGGTTATGGCTTTCATGGTAGTAGATTTTCCGGCACCATTAGGCCCCAGAAATCCAAGCACTTCGCCAGTTTCAACACGAAAAGAAATGTCATCGACGGCTTTTTGCAAGCCATAGATTTTGGTCAGGTTTTCTACTACAATATCCATAGAACGAAATTTTTTGCAAAAAAAATAAAGTAGCAGCAGTTATAAAAGTGGAAACGGCCAGCTTTAACATTTTTTAAAACTGTGACAGCAAAAGGATTGCATTAAAAAAGCCGATAGAATTTCTACCGGCTTTAAAATTATAAGATGCTTGATCGCTTAATAAAACAACAAGCGGTTATCCTCGATGTCAGATTCTTTTTCCAAAGCTCTGAATGCAGCATTATTGCGTACGCTGTTTGAGAAAGCAACACTGTAATCTCTGCGGATACGGTCAAAATTATCAATCTCAGGGGCTGGTGTAAGCTTGATCAGCTTTACAATGAAGGCTGCAGCGTTTCCTGCAAGAGGCTCCGAAGTTTCACCTTCTTCCATGGTGAATATCGTTCCGATTAATTTACTTTCCTGACCAAAACCAGTAACGGTGCGGCTATCAAAGCTCAAATCACTTACCACCTGTTTTTCAGCTTTGAGTTCAGCAATGATTTTATCCCAGTCGTTGTTCAGGGCTTTCATCCTTTCGACAAGGTATTCACCTTTTTTGATGTTCTTCACCTGAGGTTCAATCATTTCTCTTATATCGTCCAGCGAGGATATGCCTTTTTCGGTTGCTTTGGTCAAAACAGCAATCACATACATATTGTCGAGGTCGAAAATATCTGAAACATCATTCACACTGGTTTTTTCATCAAAAGCCCAGCGAACTACCTGCCGTGGATTTTCCATACCGGTAATACGGTTTGAATTGGTACGAAGGTTAGGGGCAAGACGTTTGTTAAGTCCTTGATCTGCAATATTATTATCAAAATCATCGCGGGTTTTTGTGGCAGAAGCAAAACGGCTGGCTTCAGCAAATACATCCTGATAAGTTTGCGTGCTAGGTGTTACATGGTGTACAATTTCGGCAATACGAACCTTTTTTTGCGGTTCTTTTTTCCCTGTGACTTCGATGATGTGGTAACCAAAATCTGTTTCTACCATTCCAATTGAACCCACCTCATTATCGATTACGTATTGATTAAACTGAGGAACCATCTGTCCATCGCGGAACCAACCCAGATCGCCACTATTTTGAGCCACACTGCCATCGTCAGAAAATTGCATTGCAAGCTCTTTTAATTTGGCCGGAGATTTTTTTACTACTGCCAAGAGGCTGTCGGCTAATTGTTGAGCAGCAGCTTTGGTGCGGCTCTGCTCGCTTCGCATGGCACCGGTATAGGCAAGAAGAATGTGTGATGCCTTTACAGAATCGGGGCGATAATTAACATCAACCAAACGGGCAAGCCGGTATGCTTCCTGATCGAAATAGGGGCCATAAACAAAGCCGGGCTCGTTTTCGAACATCACCTGCTCGAGTGCTACCGGCACTTCGGTGTTTCCTTTCCAGCTGCTGTCGTAGCGTGTGTCGGAATTTGCATTAACAAAGCCTGCAATATTATCCGTAACTTCAAATTCTGCTTTAAGGCTGTTTACAAATTCGCGGGCAGCCTCATTATCTTTTTTGGAAGGTTTTACTTCAAAGGCTACAAATTCAATATCGCGCATGGCCGGACGATCATATGACTTTTTGTTTTCTTCATAGAATTTATTAAAGTCGGCTTCGGTAGGGACTGCCAGCGAATCGGGAACGGCAGAATAACGTACGCTTAACAATTCGGCTTCTGCCTTTGTGTTTTTGTTTTCATAGTTTGCCTTTGCGAGGGCAGTAGGCAGATAATGTGCTTTGGTGATCAGGTTTTGATATTTGGTACGTAGTCGGTCCTCTTTCACATAACGTTCAAAAATCAACCATTGATCCTTTGAGGCTTGTGGCATTTGAGAGAGATTTTGCAGGTAATTTAAAACCAGCTCCCTATCGAACTGACCTGTTTCAGGATTTGTAAAATTCTGAATCACAGCCGGATGTGGATTTGAGCCCTGAATCTGGTCAAATAATTCTTCGGGAGTTACCGTTAATCCCAAGGTCTCGTACTCTTTGCCCATGATCATTTCTTCAACCATCTGGTTCCAGGTGTTTTCTCTCACCCGGAACATCTCATCCTGCGTAAGTCTGTTACCCTGTTGCTGTTGTTGCGCATTAACATTTTGCTCGTACCGCAAGTTGAAATCCTGAATGCTGATATCTTCCCCATCAATTGAACCAACGTTCATCTCGGGCCTTCCACCGCCTCCTGTAGCAAAATCACCCAACACAAATGCTGCCAATGCCACACCAATCACTACTACCAAAAGCCCTGAGCGCTTTCTAATTTTTCCAATTACAGCCATAATCTGTTCATCTTTTTAAAAATAGGGTGCAAATGTACAACAGAAACTCAAAGTATAAAAATAAAACTGAAAACAATTACATTTCGTGCTGTATATTGTTAATAATCACACTCACAGCCTGCTATATGTTGATAACTCGGAATAGCAATAAAGCAGGATTGTGAAAAACATCTTAATGAAGCACTTTAAGCTTCACCTCCTCAATTTTATTATCGCTTGCCTTTAACACTTTGATCCGGTAATCCTCGATGGTGATTTCCTCACCAAAATCGGGGATGCTTTCGTGATGATACAGGATAAAGCCTGCTAAAGTCTCGTACTCATCTGATTCCGGAAGCTTGAGTTTGTAGGTTTCATTCAGATAATCTATTTCCAGGCGCGTTGACAAATGAAATTCGTTTTCCGAGAGTTGAACTTCCACATCTTCTTCTTCGTCAAATTCATCTTCTATCTCACCAAAAATTTCTTCGATCACATCTTCCATCGAAACAATTCCGGCTGTTCCGCCAAATTCGTCAACTACTACTGCAATTCCTTGTCGTGCCTGAATAAAGTAACGCAAAAGCAAATTGGCCGGATAGGTTTCCGGAAACACTTCGATGTTCCGCAAAACTTCCTGTAAGTTTTCAGGCCTTTTATACACATCGTAGGAATGTACATATCCAATTATATTATCTATCGAGTTTTCGTAAACCAATAATTTAGAATGTTTGGTTTCTTCAAATTTCTTAACAACCAATTCCATTTGTTCAGTACTCTTAACGGCTTCTATTTCCGTTCGTGGCAACATGCATTCGCGCAGCTTTATGTGTTTAAATTCGATTGCATTCTGAAACAGTTGTATATCATGTTTGTTTTGCACTTCATCCTGCTGAGGCGATACATATTCGCGCAGATACTCATTCAAATCGACTGTGCTAAATCGGTAATCATCCTGGTTAAGATTCATTCTGAAAACATATTTCAGGATCAGTTCGGCCAAGCCAATGTATATGATTATGAAAGGATAAAGCAAATAATAGATTACAAAAACGGGCAATGCCATGAGGCTTAGAATGCCATTGGGATTGATTCGAAAAATGATCTTGGGCAAAAACTCTGCAACGATCAGGATTAGACCAGTAGAAAGAAAGGTCTGTATCAGCAGCACGCTAAAATCTGTGTTCACCACATCGGGCAAAACATTGATAATGTGTGGTTCGAGAATTCTTGCCATAGCAATCCCATAAACCACCAACGCAATATTATTGCCTAACAGCAGTGCACCTATAAATCGGGAAGGATTTTTGTAGAAAGGGTTGAGCAAACGGGCAGCAAACTTATTTTTCTTCAGATCCAATTCGATCCTGAGCCGGTTTGAACTTACAAAAGCAATCTCCATCCCGGAGAAAAATCCCGAAAAAATTAAGGTTAGCGCAATGAGTTGTAAATCGGTCACCAAAAATTAATTGATTGTCAAAATTAACATAAATCCTGCTATTATCAAGCCGGTCCAAAAGTCAGTGTACCTATTCCTGAGCCTCTTCTTCAATTTCGAGTGTGCCTCTCATATTATGTATGGTACGTTGGTCGAAGCCTTCGTTAGCAACCAGGCTGTCGCCAAAAATAACTTTATCGGGTGAAGTAATTTTAACAAAGGCACGCGTAAAAATAATGCGTTTACGCTGATCCCAAAAAAGTGATTCGGTATTCAGACGTTCCTGTGTTTCATAATTTTCCACTTCCACATCGTTGCGTGCTTCGAGTAGTTTGATGTTTTCGTAACTGATGCCATAGTTTGCCCTGATACGCGAGGTGATTTGCATAGCCGAATCGAAGAAGAAAGCCTCAAAACCATTCGGAAACTCCAGGCTTGGGTTATTGCCTTCGTACCGATTCATGGCAGGAGCTTCGAGCCGCATCTTCACCCTGCCCGAATCGCTTCTGAAATAGGTTATGGTGTCGGCACTTACATCGGCCAGGGTATCGCGCTGCGTGATTTCATGGATGACCTGAAGGGAATTTTCACATGAAAAAAACATCATAACAACAAAAGTTGCTATGATGTTAAACTGTATAATATATCGCAGATGATAGCCGGTTTTCACAATTATTGCTTATCGCGAAGCGCGTATTGTGGTGGTTTCTGTAAACCAACATTCGATGGTATAAGAATCGCCTTCTTTGTAATCGTAAAAGAAAATGGTTTCGAGTGACGGAAAATACACAGAATAGTCAGCAATCCGTTTGTTGGCAGTTTCTGTCACACTAGGATCTACTTGTTTGGCACGCTGGTACTTATCAACCGCTGCCCAGTAAGCCACCCTGCTTGTAAATTCGTTGTCGCCACATTCTTTCGCACTTGAGGCATATAAGTCGCCAATAGTGATGTATGGTGCACCATCATTAGGGTCGAGCTCAATTGCCTTGTAGGCCATCTGACGTGCACGGGGATAATTTTTGAGTGCTCTGTTTACTTCGGCCAACAATTTGTAAGCATTATGTGCTCTTTCTATATTTTCTGATTTTGTAGCCCCTTCCAGGTATTCAATTGCATCGCTGTATTTCTGATCTTTCAGCAATAGTCGTCCGATCAGGTAAGCCGATTCGGGGCTGGGTTGCAATTCGTGTAGTTTCTTGCTGGCGTTCAAATAAAGCGGATCATCTGTACAATTGCGCTTGTCGAGCATATTGGTGATCTTGGTCAGCAAATCTATATTCTCTGGTGTAGCTTGAAATTTCTTCCTGAAAATATTCACCAAATCTTCACAGGTGGCAAAAGGTTCGAAAGTGGCATCGATATTACCTTTAAAGTTTTTGTAATGCTCAACCCAACGCTTATCTCCCCGGGCTTCCAATCCTTTGATGTTATAATCCAAAATATCCATCACCTGATCGTATGCTTCAACTATTTCGGTACTATCAACTTTTGATTTACGTGCCATTTTGATAACAGAGCGGAAATAATAAATCAAAACCGATCCATCAGTAGCATCTCCATCAAGTTCAACTGCACGCTTCAAGGTGTTATAGGTTGCTTCATAACGTTCGGGGGCATAGGTATATAGGTCAATGCCTTTTCGCCCAAGAATTGATCCTTCCTGTTGCTGACCTGTTTTATAGTGATCAGGAAAATATTGAATGCGCTGGTCATAAACCATCATTAAGGTATCAATGAGCTTTTCCTTGATTGCTTCATCTTTTTCGTTTTCGATGCGGAACTGCATAATCTTTGCACCATCGACATAAGTATTTTCGCTTCCCAACGGACAGTTCAAAAACACCCATCTCCAGGGTTTTATAATATCTTTAATAGAAGAACTGGTATAGTCGCTGGCCTTCCATTGTTTGTAAAATTCCCTATAAAGTGAAATATTGATCACACAGCTTAAACTGTCTTCGCCATACTTCTTCATTGGTTTTTCCTGAGGAAAATCCAGCTTGTTTTCCAGCTTATCTAAACTGTTTGCTGTTGCACCTGCGATAGCCAACCCCATACTTGCAAACAGCAGCAGCATGATTTTGATCCCTTTCGTTTTCATTTTGTAGCGTGTTAGTTATGTGCTAATTATATCTTCGTTTTACAAACCAGCGCTCATAAATCGAGACACCGACTGTAAAATTAACAAATGTTTCTTTTATGAGGTTCTTTGCCGTTGTTCCACCTTGCCCCACTTCCAGGCTAAGGTCGATAGTAGTTAAAGAACGTGGTAATGGCAATCCAAGACCAAAACTTATGCCAAACTCATTAATCGACTGTCCGTAAAGATTCAGATAGGTTTGATTATACCTTGCGCCTAATCTGTATGTTACTCTGCTCCAATATTTTGAGATAGATGTGTGTTTAGGCGTAAATTCTCCTCCAAGGGCAATATTCCAGGCATTCTGAAGAGAATCAGGCTGGTTATCTATGCTAAAAGTTTTCCAGTTTTGCCAGTTGGCATCCAAGCCAACCAACCAGCGATCTTTTTTCTGAAAACTTAATCCAATCCCTGCTGAATGCGGTAATTCAATCCTTCCATCTTTTTCGGGTTTATAGGAAATAGTATCCAAAAAATATTCAATTCCTCCATCAACACCTCCAAAAAGCGAACGTACAAGGGTTTCGCGTTTTGCTTTCAACCTCACCTTTTGGCCATAAACCAGCCCCACATTAAATTGATAATCATTGGCCAGCGGCTGGGTGTAATAAATGCCGTAATCAAATATAAAATCATCAGCCAGCAGGCGTTGCTCAATTTTGGTATTGGTATAAAGTGTAGAATCAGGAAAATAGAGCAAGGTACTAGTGGTATTTCGGCCAAAAACATAAGTGAAGTTTACACCAATGGATAAACGATCTGTGATTTTGAATCCATTACCAAAATACAACTGGTTCAGTCCGCCATCACCGGTAAAAGCATAATTGTAATTGCCAATTTCCTCCTGAAAATCACTCACAACAATATTATAGCCAATATCAGAATAAGGGAGCAGGCCGATTGCCACCTTCCACTGTCGCAGCACGGGAAAACCCATCGAAAAATAACTCAGGCTGGCACTGCTTCCCTGCTCTGTAAGGGTAGCAGTGCGATAGGTTGACGAGCTCATCTTCATGCCTGCATTAAATAGAAATGACAAGGAATCAAAATAGACGTAGGTAGCAGGGTTTGACGGGTTTACAAATCGATTGCTGGCAATTGCATTGGAAATCCCTCCCATGCCTTGAAGCCGCGTATTTACACTTTTATCTTTGATCTGGCCAATGCCAAAACGTGAATATGGCGATATGGTGCCTGTTTGTCCTGTTACGGCCTGAAATGCCAGTAAAAAAACAATAATCCCGAGTATTTTTCTCAACTTATTGACTTTCATTAAATTCCATTATAAACCTCAGGCCTTCCAGTACCAGGTTTGAGGCTGCAAAGATGTTAACTTTAAACCTTTTATCAAAATATTTATTGTCTCCGCCACCTATTAATACTGTTAAATCTTTGTAATTACTGGCATATCGATCAATCACACCTTCAATTTCTGCCTGAACGCCATTCATCACACCAGATTGCAGGGAACTTTCTGTATCGTATCCAATCAGCGGTGTTTTATCGGTTGGTTCGGCCATCGGGAGTTTGGCAGTAAAAGCATTCATGGCTTTGAATCGCATACGAATTCCGGGACTGATTGCGCCGCCCAGATAAACACCTTGTGCCGTAAGCAAGTCGTAGGTGATGCAGCTGCCCATATCAATCACCAATACATTTTTATCAGGAAAACGCTCATAAGCAACTGCTGCCAGTGCAATCCGATCGGCACCCAGGCTTTGCGGACTTTTGTATGCAATTTTGAAAGGTAAAGGTGTGTCTGAATTTAACAGGAGGATATTGTTTTGCCGCTTTGTCCAATCAAGCAGGTGTGATGACATTTCCCTTACTGATCCAATAATTCCTCCGGAGAAGGATTGCTCTGAAATCGAATTCAAAAGTATTTCTTCATCCTCAAAACTTTTAACGTCACGCAAACGACCCGACTCAACATGAGCCAATTTAATTAAGGTGTTGCCAATATCCAGGATGATTTTAATATTCATTAAAATATGCTGTGTTGCTTTCAGCTGACAAATTTAATGATTTTTATGCCGGAAAAATACCCCAATTAAAAGTAAGTGATTCTAATCACCCTGATTGTATTCCCTTGTTTCTCAACTGATTGCTTACAAATAACAGTAATAAATCATCAAATTTTAATGCCTTACTGCAAATCTTTTTTGAAAACAGTAAACACCCCATTAGCGTTTGTAGGAAAACTCTTATGCTTAAAACAAAAACCTAGCGCACCACCAGCTTCTCCACGTACCACCTTTCTCCATCCCACAGTCTCACCAAATATAAGCCTTTGGGCAGATGCGCCACATCAATCTTGTGAAAATGACTTGAGGGCTTTGTTTTGTGTATCAGCTTGCCAGCGGGGCTGTAGAGCTCTATTTGTGCCTGTGCGAGGGCTGTGTTTTCGGGTAGTTGCAGCCAGCTTTGAGTGGTGGCGGGGTTGGGATACAGCAGCAGGTTTTGTAATATGGAAGGCTGCTCAACTGTGCTTACTACTGTGGTGTCGCGAATTTGGATAAGCCAGATGTCGTAGTTTCCGGTATATGTCATACAATCAATATCGCCACTGTTTCCATTATGTGTTAATGTTGCTGAGATTACATAATTTCCTTCTCCCATATCCAGCACACCGCTCCAGTCCAGCCGCTCATAGCCAAGGCCTCCAATACATTTCTGCCACAGCAGGTCGCCGGTAGCATTGATTTTAAAAACCCAAATATCAGATCCAACACCATGTGGATTATGTTTGCCCGACACATCTCCGTTGTTTGACTCGGTTTCGGCTATTACGATATAGCCTCCATCGCCGGTGGGGAATATGCTGTTGGGTACATCACGGGCTGTGCCACCATAGCACTTGTGCCAAAGGATATTGCCTTCGAAATCGAGTTTGGCAAGCCATACATCCGGATAAGGGTGACCCTGAGAATCATAGCCATAATGATAGCCCGAACCTGTCATATCACCATCGGCTGCATCTACAATACAAGCCAGCATATACCCGTCATCTACTTCAATCATATCTTGAACAGCTTCTTCACTGCTTCCTCCAATACATTGCTGCCATTCGATATTGGCCATTGAATCGATTTTAAACAATACAATGTCCGAGGTTTCAAGGTCATAAGGCTGGCAGCTAATATTACCCCCGGTAGTGGGCATGGAGCCCGAAGCGACCAGAAAGCCCCTGTCGGAGGTTTGAATGACTGCACTGGGAAAATCGAGACCTGCTGTGCCAATGCTAAAGTCCCACAGCTTGTTACCCTGGCTGTCGGTGCGCAACAGCCAGGTGTCTGCCATGCCATAATAATTGCTGATGTCACCATCTTCACTGCACGTATAGCCCAAACTGGCCATGCCTCCATCATGCGTGAGACAGGCATCCCAGCCTTCATCATAGCAGGTGCCCCCATAGACAGTATCCCAGATAATTTCTCCGATTCCATTTATTTTCATAATCCAAAAGTTGGAATATCCACCAGGATAAGGACTATTTGATAAATCGCCATCCGAAGAGGCTGAAATTGCATAAACATAATAGCAGTCATTTCCAGCAGGAAAAATTCTATAAGGACGGTCGTCCCCGGAACCACCATATAGTCTTTCCCAAATCGGTTGTCCTTCGGGTCCTGTGCGAATTAGCATCATAGCCATTCCCATATCATTCCCATATTTTTCAGCAGCAATTATGTATCCATCACCGGTAGCACAAACATCATACACTTCTTCCCTGTAGGGTGTGCCAAAACAGGCCTGCCATTCCAGGGCAATGGGCTGGGTGTAGGCTGCAAGACAATGTGCGGCAAGTAGTATGAGGAAGAGTAGCTTTTTCATAGTCCTTGGTGTTATAGCAGCAGGGAGTCCGGGCTGCCTAAGCACATAGTTTCATAAAATTGCCAGTAAAATAACATAAAGCAGGTTGTTTTGGTTCGGTAATTAAAATTTGGATGCTAAGATAAGGTATTTTCGGTTGGATGTCAACACGTATTACCTTAGCTCTGTGATAATCCCTGTCTGTGGTATCAAAACAGATAAGCTTGGCCTGGGTGTTTTTTCGAAAAACTTTTTGCATTTCGATTTTTGTTATATCTTTGCCGCTCCAAAAACGTATGGTACCATAGCTCAGTTGGTAGAGCAACGGACTGAAAATCCGTGTGTCCCTGGTTCGACCCCGGGTGGTACCACACCTAAAGCCCTCACAACGAGGGCTTTATTATTTTTCAGCCTCCTCGCTTTACATTATAGCCTTATCAACCGATTGCAGAATCTCTTTTGGGTTCAAAACGGTTACTATTTCTCAACCACCGATTGATCTGCTTATCTTTGCCGAAACATTTTGCGTTTCATTCGCATTAGTTTTGAAATAGTTAATATGAAATAATCAGGAGAAATAATACGTTTCTCCATGGAAAATAAGCATTTATGAAGAGAGTTTTGATTGTTACAGGCGGAGGCGACTGTCCGGGACTGAACGCCGTGATACGAGCAATCGTTAAAAGAGCCTCGCAGGAAAAAGACTGGGAGGTTTTGGGTAGCATACAGGCATTTAATGGCGTACTTTGGGAGCCAACCGAATTGAAAGTACTCACACCAGAAGTAGTCAAAGGGATACATTTTCAGGGTGGTACAATAATAGAAACGACAAACAAAGGCGGCCCGTTTGCATGGCCTGTAAAAAACAAGGATGGCTCGTGGTCGGCTGTTGATCGTTCGGACGAGATGATTCGAAAGCTGCAATACATGGGTATTGATGCTGTGATCAATATTGGTGGCGATGGCTCGCAGCGTATCTCACAGGCACTATACGAAAAAGGTCTTAACATCATTGGCGTGCCCAAAACGATTGATAACGATCTTTCTTCAACAGATTCAACTTTTGGCTTTCAGACTGCCGTTGAAATTGCAACAGAAGCCGTTGATAAACTAGTGACAACAGCTGCCAGTCATAACCGTGTTTTTGTGGTTGAGGTGATGGGACGCTATGCCGGCTGGATAGCCCTCAATGCAGCAGTTGCCGGTGGAGCCGAAGTGTGTCTGATTCCTGAATTTCCTTACGACATCAATATTGTAAAACAAAAACTGGAATCACGCTTCAACCGTGGAAGAGGTTTTGCGGTAGTTGTAGTTGCCGAAGGTGCCAAACCCAAAGACGGCGAAATGGTTTACGAAGAAAGCACAGAAGTGGGCTACGAAAACCTAAAACTGGGAGGCATTGCAAATGCCTTGATCAAGCAGCTCAAAACAGCAGGATTTGAACCTGATATGCGTCAAACCGTTTTAGGCCATTTGCAGCGCGGAGGCATTCCCATTGCCTACGATCGGGTATTGGCTTCGCAGCTGGGCGTAAAAGCCTTTGAGATGGCTCTTAATGAAGACTTCGGAAAAATGGTTGCCTATCGCCATCCTTATTTTGTTTCGGTGCCTTTGAAAGAAGCTGTGGCTCAACCCAATCTCGTAACTCTCGAAAATGCTCTTGTTAAAACAGCCAGCGGACTTAGCATCTCGCTGGGTATCCAGATGCCCGAGAAAAAATCAAAATAAATGCAGATAGAAGTTGCCGGCACTTATAAGGATTGCCAACTGCTTGATCTGGAAGGTAAGACGGCTGTTGTAATTGACGTATTGCGTGCCACCACTGTTATCGCCACGGCTTTGTATCATGGTGCCACAGCCATTGTACCGGCTGAATCCGAGAAACAGGCAAGACAAATTTTTGACCAATATTCGATCGGGAAAGCTTTGCTGGCTGGCGAACGCAATGCTATGAAAATTGAAGGTTTTCATCTGGGAAACTCTCCGCTGGAATACCAACGAGAAAATATAGTAGGCCAAACAATTATCCTTTCGACCACTAATGGAACCCGGGCGCTTAAACAAAGTATAGCAGCCGGCGAAACAATCGCTGCAAGCTTCGTTAATATAACTGCCGTTGCCAATTATTTAGCAAATAAATCCAATAATATTGTAATTATATGCTCAGGTACCGCAGGTAAATTTTCGCTCGATGATGCCTTATGTGCCGGTATGCTGATTAGCTTGATCAGCGATCGCTGCCAGGTAAAAACAGACGATCTGGGTAGTCTTGTATTACAGTTTTATGGTTCAGAAACCGGTAATATTGCAGATAAGTTGCAAAATTGTTTCCATTTGAAATACCTGCAGGCAAACGGTTACCAACGGGATATTGATTATTGTCTGCAACCTGACCAACTGGATGTGGTTCCGGTGCTTAACGATGGAAAAATGCAAAAACTTTAATGTGCTTCGAGCCAGTTGTTTCCGGTGTTCATCTCAACAACCAAAGGAACATCCAATGGCAAGGCATTTTTCATTGCTTTCTCGATCATGGGTTTTAGCTCGTCCAGCTCTGATAGCAAGGCATCAAACACCAACTCATCATGCACCTGCAGGATCATCCTGGATTGTAATTTACGCTGCTTAATCTCCTCCTGAATCCGTATCATGGCCAATTTGATCATATCTGCCGAGCTGCCCTGGATGGGCGCATTGATGGCATTTCGTTCGGCAAATCCCCGCACCACACTGTTCGAAACATTGATATCGCGCAGATAGCGTCGCCTTCCGAGCATGGTTTCGACATAGCCATTTTTGCGGGCAAACTCAATTTGATTATTCATATAAGCTTTAATCCCGGGATACTGCTCAAAATAGCTCTTTATGATGCCCGCTGCTTCGCCCCGCGGGATGTCGAGTCGCTCTGACAAACCAAAGGCAGAGATGCCATAAATGATTCCGAAATTAACAGTCTTGGCATTTCTCCGCATCTCTTTTGTAACATCCTCCAATCCCACACCATAAACCCTGGATGCCGTTGCGGTATGGATATCCAGACCATTTCTGAAGGCCTCCATCATGCCTGTATCCTTACTTAGATGGGCAATGATACGCAATTCGATCTGTGAATAATCAGCAGCTAACAGCGTGAAATCTTTATTCCGGGGCACAAAAGCTTTTCTGATCTCACGGCCTCTTTCGGTGCGGATAGGAATGTTTTGCAAATTTGGATTATTCGAGCTTAACCTGCCGGTTGCTGCAACAGCCTGATTATAGCTGGTATGTATCCTGCCATCACGGGGATTGATCAGGGTTGGCAAGGCATCAATATAGGTTGATTTGAGCTTGGTAAGCGACCGATAATCCAAAATCATGGAGATAACAGGATGTGCTTTTTGTATTTTCGACAACACATCTTCGGAGGTGGAATACTGTCCTGTTTTTGTCTTTTTTGCTTTTTGTTGCAAGCCAAGATGATCGAAAAGCACTTCACCGAGTTGCTTGGGCGAAGCAATGTTAAATTGCATTCCGGCAGCATCGTAGATTGCTTTTTCCAGTTCCAGAATTTCCTTTCCCATTAGCTCGCTGATCTGCTGAAGATTATCCCCGTCCACCTTTACGCCTTCGGCTTCCATAGCAGCCAAAACACGAACCAGAGGCATTTCTATCTCATCAAATATCCGGCGAACGCCCTGTTTCTCAAGCTCAGGTTCTAGTTTATGCCTCAACTGCAGGGTGATGTCGGCATCCTCTGCGGCATATTCTTTTACCTTTTCGATTGGCACATCGCGCATATTCCCCTGATTTTTTCCTTTCTTCCCAATCAAACTTTCAATCGAAACAGGTGAATAGTTTAAATAAGTTTCGGCCAGCACATCCATATTATGCCTTTGATCTGGTTCGATCAGATAATGCGCAATCATGGTATCAAACAAAGGTCCTTTCACCTCAATGTCGTACCACCGCAAAACCGAAATATCATATTTCAGATTCTGACCTGTTTTTTCAATTTTTTCACTTTCGAAAACACTTCTGAAATGTTCCAGCTTCTGCTGGCATTCGTGATAATTTTGTGGCATAGGAACGTACCAGGCATGATGTGGTTTGACGGCAAACGAAAGCCCGACCAACTCTGCATTATGAGCATCCACAGCAGTTGTTTCGGTGTCGAAACAAAAGCTCTTTTGTAGTGTAAGTTCTTTAGCAAGTGTCTTTAGTTCCTGCTCAGATTGTACCAAAACATATTCATGTTCAAGGGTTTCGATCGTTTGCTTTTCAGACGGATGCATTTCCGAAAGCTCTTCAGGGTTCAACTGACTGAACAAATCGTCCTGCGAATTGGAAGCAGCCTGCTTTTGTGCATCCTGCATCATGCGTTTGGCAAAAGTTCTGAATTCCAGCTCATTAAACAGCTCCTGAAGCTTTTCCATATCCGGGCTTTCAAGCTTTAGTTTATCCGCTTCAAAGGCGATGGGCACATCGGTTATTATGGTTGCCAACTGACGCGACTGTCTGGCCTGATCGGCAAAGTTTTCTAGATTCTCCTTTTGTTTGCCTTTTAACTCAGAAGTGTTTTGTAGTACCGCTTCGATCGACCCAAACTGGCTAATCAGTTTAGCTGCTGTTTTTTCGCCAACACCCGGAACACCGGGAATATTATCCGAAGCATCGCCCCAAAGTCCAAGGATATCAATCATTTGTTCGGGCTCAGAAATGCCATAGCGTTCGCACACCTCCTTTGGGCCCCAAACCTGGGCATCTTCGCCTGATTTGGCTGGTTTATACATAAAAATATGCTCCGAAACCAATTGGCCAAAATCCTTGTCCGGCGTCATCATATACGTTACAAAACCTTGTTTTTCTGCTTGTTTTGCCAGTGTGCCGATGATATCATCTGCTTCAAAACCGTCCATAACCAGTATAGGAATACGAAAGGCCTCTATTACCTTCATAATATAGGGGATTGATGCGGCCAGATCGTCGGGCATTTTTTCGCGGTTAGCTTTGTAGTCGGCAAAATCAATATGGCGTTGCGTGGGAGCCATGCTGTCAAAAGCAACTCCAATATACGCAGGGTTTTCCTTTTTTAATACTTCATACAGGGTATTAGTAAAACCTAAAATTGCTGAGGTATTCAAGCCTTTTGAATTAATCCGTGGATTTTTATTCAATGCAAAAAAAGCTCTGTAAATCAATGCCATAGCATCTAATAGAAATAATTTAGGACGTTCTTCGGAACTCATATCAACAGCATATTAAATATTATTCAATCGATCAAAAACCATACAGGATGGTGGTCTGTAAAAATACATTTTTTCGGAAGACCGGCACTTAATGGCATGATTTTGCAAATTTGGGACATAGTCTGGAGAATCATTCCGACAAAAAAGGGCAAAAAAAGGCACTTATCATATAACTTATCTACTGTAAATCAATTTTTTAAAGTTTTTTGTTGTTTTTTTTTCATTTTATCTCTTACCTTTGCAGACTGTTTAACTAAAAACATATAAAGTTATGTCAGAAATCAAAGACAAAATTGTATCAATTATCGTTGATAAGCTGGGTGTTGAGCCAGCAGAAGTTACTAACGAAGCCAGCTTTACAAACGATCTGGGTGCCGATTCGCTCGACACAGTTGAGTTGATCATGGAATTTGAAAAAGAATTCAATTTGGCTATTCCGGATGATCAGGCAGAAAAAATTGGTACAGTAGGCGACGCTATCAAATACATCGAAGAAAACAAAGCCTAAAAACCTCATTTTATGGAGCTAAAACGAGTAGTAGTCACCGGTTTAGGTGCCATTACACCCATCGGTAATATTGTTCCGGAATACTGGGATAGTTTAAAGAAAGGGGTGAGTGGTGCAGCCGATATTACCCGCTTTGATCACTCCAGGTTTAAGACCCACTTTGCCTGCGAAGTAAAGGGCTACGATTGGAAAAACTATTTCGACCGAAAAGACGTACGCAAATACGATTTGTTTGCCCAATTTGGACTGATAGCTGCCGACGAAGCCATTGCTGATTCAGGGATGAATCCAGAAAACACCGACTTTAATGAGGTAGGTGTAATCTGGTCGTCGGGTATAGGTGGGCTTGCTACTTTTTTTGAAGAAGTAGCATCCTTTGCCAGGGGAGACGGCACCCCACGGTTCAATCCGTTTTTCATCCCCAAGATGATTGCCGATATCACTGCTGGTCATATCTCGATCAAACATGGATTTCGGGGACCAAATTTCGCCACCGTATCGGCCTGTGCTTCATCGGCCAATGCCCTGATAGATGCTTTCAATTACATCCGGCTGGGGCAGGCTGTGGCCATTGTCACAGGTGGTAGTGAGGCTTCGGTAAATGAAGCCGGCGTTGGTGGTTTCAATGCCATGCACGCCATCTCCACACGAAATGACGATCCGGCTACTGCCTCACGTCCTTTTGACAAGGACCGCGACGGCTTTGTGATTGGAGAAGGTGGTGGCGGAATAATGCTCGAAGAATTAGAACATGCCCAAAAAAGAGGAGCAAAAATTTATGCTGAATTTGTTGGGGGTGGCCTTTCGGGCGATGCCAATCACATGACCTCTCCCCATCCGGAAGGATTGGGTGCCATGTTAAGCATGAAAAGAGCCCTCGAAGATGCCGGACTGAAACCAGAAGATATTGATCATATCAATACCCACGGCACTTCCACACCTCTTGGCGATATCTCTGAACCTAAAGCCATCGTTACGCTTTTTGGTGAACACGCTTATAATATAAGCATCAACTCTACCAAATCAATGACCGGCCATCTTTTGGGTGGTGCCGGTGTGGTAGAAGCTATTGCCACTATTCTGGCTGTGCAGAACAGTTTTGTTCCGCCCACTATCAATCATTTTACCGATGATCCGGAAATTGACAATAAGCTCGACTTTACTTATCACACTGGTCGCGAAAGAGAAATAAAAGCCGCTCTTAGTAATACTTTCGGATTTGGCGGACATAATGCTTCGATGGTTTTAAAAAAATTCGTTCCGTAATTACTGCGTTTTGTTACTTACTGATACTGTTAAGTCGCTTTTTTCTGCAGATAAAGAACTATCGCAATCTCTTAAAAATATTTTCGGGTTTTATCCCGGAAATATTTTTTTGTATCAGCTGGCTTTTAAACACAAATCCGTTTCAAGCGAAACAATTAATGGGTACAAGCTTAGTAACGAACGACTTGAATACCTGGGCGATGCCATTTTAAGTGCCGTTATTGCTGATTTTTTATTTAAAAAGTTTCCATACAAAAATGAAGGCTTTCTCACCGAAATGCGTTCGCGTATTGTAAGCCGTGCATCGCTTAATAAACTCTCACAAAAACTTGGCCTGGATAAGTTGATAAATTTTTCGAACGATGGTCGGTCAAAGTTCCGATCGCTGGGTGGCGATGCTTTTGAAGCCTTTATCGGAGCACTTTATCTGGACAAAGGATTTCGTTTTACCCGAAAAATCATCATCAAACGCATCGTTGAGATGCATATTGATCTCGAAAACCTCGAGAAAAATGATTACAACTTCAAGAGCAAACTCATCGAATGGGCTCAAAAAGAAAAACAACAACTCGATTTTAAAATGACTGGTGAAACAGGCGAAAGCTATGAAAAAATGTATGTTGTGGAAGTTGTAGTCAACGAAAAAACTTATTCTTCGGCCAAGGATTTTTCTATCAAAGGAGCCGAACAACTGGCAGCCGAAAAAGCCTGGAACATTATGTCAGAATCTGGCATGATAAATCAGGTTAAGGAATAAGTTGTTTATCAGCTGCTGCTTAATTCAAAAACAATACATTCACCCTTTCCTTTTCCAGGGATTTTAGTTAGCCAACAAAAAACGTATTTTTGTCTGAAACCCTAATATTATGCATGCCCGAAAAAAAACCCTGCAAAGCCAGCCATTTGACAATATCATCCTGTTAGGAATTGCCACCACACTCCCCGATTATAAACTTGCCTGGCATATCAACGATCGTTTAGCCATCAATCTGGTAAAGCATCAGGACATCCTACCTACACCCAATGGTGCTAGTTCGTCTTACTCTTTTTATCTTTTTGATCAGGGCGAAAACCTTAATGTCTTCAATCTGGTTTCGCTAAGCAGCGAAGGCCATAGATGGATCAGGCTTTCTGTTTCAACCGATTATCTTTTCGTCATTCGTAATGCACTCGATCAGGAACGCCTTGATTATTATATCCGCGCTATTCGCAGCATTCCGCATATCGTACATGCTTTTATTGTTGATACCAAAAAAGACAAAGGAATTGACATCCTGCTCGAAACTATTGAGTTTCATGAAATGGAAATTATGAAAGCCCGTCATCAGCTTTTACCAAAAAATAAATCGTAATACCTTGTTATTCAATGAAAACAAAAATCGTTGCTACTATTGGCCCTGCCTCTTCCGACTACGACACCTTATCGAAAATGACAGCAGAAGGAATGGATGTTTGCCGGCTTAACTTCTCGCATGGTACACACCAGGATCACCTGAAAGTTATTGAAACAGTTGACAAAATTAATACCACTCAAAACAGCTGTGTAGCCATTCTGGCCGATTTACAAGGCCCAAAAATACGGCTTGGAACACTTGAACATGAGGAGGTTACGCTCAAAGCAGGCGAAAAAATCAAGCTGGTGACATATGAGGTAGCCGGAAACAAGGATCGGATAAGCATCCGGTACGATGCCTTTGCAACAGACGTAAAGGCTGGTGATCAGGTATTGATTGATGATGGAAAAATTGCTTTGCGTGTTGTTGAGACCAATGGCCAGGATGAGGTGCTGTTGAGGGCAGAAACTGACGCTGTTATCAAAACTTACAAAGGTGTAAACCTGCCCGACACAAGCATTAGCCTGCCTTCGCTTACTCAAAAAGATTTGAACGACCTTGAGTTTTTGCTTCAGCAGGATATCCAATGGATCGCCCTTTCTTTTGTGAGATCGGCCAGTGATATTCACCTGCTTCGTGAAAAAATTGATGCTGCAAAAAAAACCAATAAGCCTGGCATTATTGCCAAGATAGAAAAACCACAGGCCATTGCCAACATCGAAGCCATCGTTGAAGCAGCTGATGGTATTATGATTGCCCGGGGTGATCTTGGAGTGGAAATTCCCATGGAGCAGGTTCCGATGATACAAAAACGCATCATCCGGCTCTGTCAGCAAAAAGGCAAGCCGGTTATTGTGGCCACACAGATGATGGAAGCGATGATCAGCTCCATCAGACCTACCCGCGCCGAAGTAAGTGATGTGGCCAATTCCGTGCTCGATGGAGCAGATGCCCTGATGCTAAGTGGCGAAACATCGGTGGGGAAATATCCTGTAGAAACTATCCGCATCATGCAGCAAATCATTAATCAGATAGAAGGATACGAAGCCATTTATTACCGACACGAGATGCCCTATGATCCATCGCATCCCCGTTTTATTTCAGATAGCGTTTTGTATGCGGCCTGCAATATGGCTCAAAGCACCAATGCCAGTGCGCTTATTCTGGTAACACATACCGGATACTCTGCACGCAGAATGGCAGCCCACCGGCCCAGGGCGCGTCTGTTTGCTTTTTCGGGCAATGCTTTTGTGCTCCGGCAGATGAATCTGCTTTGGGGTGTGAATGGTTTTTATGACAGCAGCCTGGATCAGGCCGACAAATTAATGAATCATCTGAATGATTTACTCATTGCCGCCGGACAGCTACACAAAGGCGATCGGGTGATTCATGTGTTGAGCACACCCACCTGGAGCAAAGGAAATAGTAATACGCTCAGGCTTGGTGAGTTATAAAATTCTAAGCCTTTTCTTCTGGTATCTCATGCCCCCAAAACCCACCGTATTTAATCACCCGGAGGTCGTTTTCAACCTTTATCTGACAGGATAAACGCAACCCATTACTCAAGTGATGCGGCGGCACAGCAAGCCTGCTTTTTTCTTTTTCGTTTAAGGGAGGAATTTTACCAATGATTTTCACCGCACAAGTTCCGCAGCTTCCTGAACCCATACAGTTTACATACCTCGATTGCCCATTATGAGGATAAATACCGTTATCGATCAAAACTTTTCGAAGATTTGCTCCTGGCTCACAATAGATTTTACGATTGCCATACGAAATTTCTGGCATGAAGCTAAATTTGATTATCAGCTATCAGCATGATTGAAAACACCTTACTCCATTATCCTGCCCTACATCGCAATACCTGCAATATAGTTTTTGGCATGAACCACCAAAACCGGAATGGGCGAATGGTTTACCATTTGTTGGGCATAGGGGCCGAGCCAGATATTGGAAGCAGCTTTTTCCTGTTCGTCCATGATACTGATCAGATTGGCATTGATTGTTGTGGCATAATCGACAACTGAATCAGAAATATTACCTGCCTCAACTTCTTTTACCAAATAACGTACCTGATTTTCTTCCAGATACCGTTCAACCTGCTTCACATATTCCATAATACGGTCGCGAACGTCTTTCACCGAAGTGATATGGGTGGCAAGCACATGCACTTCTGCATTAAAATATTTTGCCAGCAGTGCTGTAATTGGCACCTTCTGACGGCTTTCGATCGTGCTGTCGATTGGCATTACAATGCGTTCGATGGTACGGTTGATATCCACTCCTCCCCGAATAGTAATCACCGGCCTTTCGGTGGCCGAAACAATCCGGTTTGCATTGCTGCCAATCCAAAACTCTTCAAAACCAGAGGAACCATGCGTTCCAATCAATATTAAAAATACATCAAACTCTTCTGCTGCAGCAACCAATTCTTTGTACACTTTGCCTTTGCGGGTAATAAAATCAATCTTCCCATTTTTAAGCCTTGGCTGATATTTTGATGCCAGTCCTTCGAGTCTTTTCTCTGCTTCATGGAGCACTTCTTCATTCGAAATATCAATCAGGTTTCGGGTATTATCTGGTTTATTAACCCAGATCATTTTTATGTTGGCTTCTGCCTTTTCAGCAAGGCTTACGGCATGTTCCAGGGCATTGACAGAACAATCCGAAAAATCAATGCCAACTAAGAGGGTTTTATTCATGATGTGCGTTTTTTGAGGTTGGAAATGCGGATAATTCAGGGAAAGCAATTTGATCGCGAGTGATAAATGCTTGTTTATAATTACGGCTCAATTGCTGAAGTGCAGCTTCTGCTTCGAGCCGGTTGCGAAAATCACCAATACGGACTCTGTAATATGGCTGACCGTATGAAAGGTAGGCCTTCCATTGTGGATACTCTTCGGATAGTTTTCCTATTAATTCGTGTGCATGATTTACGGCATCATTACCCGATTCCATAAATACCTGAATCCGAAAGCCCTCAAGATACTGATTTTCCTTAAAAAGTTGTTCCTGCAACCAAAGCAAACTATCCAGCCGGTTATCTTGTATCACCACCAGCGATCCCGAAGCTGGACTCTGTGCTTGAATTGCTTGCAATGATAAAAATAAAAACAGTAAAACAAGGCTATTACGTAGGCTCATAGGCGGTTAATTTTGTATTGTAGCATGAACACTTACCACAGGTATTAACGCATTATTTACCAATTGTTGTGCAAAAGGCCCTAAAAACATTGAACCGGCAGTAGCAGTTTGTTCGGTCATGATAGCAATTAAATCTGCCTGGATTTCATCGGAATAAGAGAGGATGGCCGGAACGAGTTTTTCAGTTTCAACTTCTTTGAGCTTGTATTTTAATTTGCGCTCTTTAAGGCATTTTTCGGCTTCATCAGCGGATGATTTCATCCGATTGCGAATCACTCTGAGCGTGGAATTATACAGCACCAAAAGATGTAACTCGGCTCCAAACGCCTGTGCCAGATTAGCGGTGAAAGGTAATTTCTGGCGACTCTCGGCCGAGCTGTCGATGGGAACTAAAATACGTTTTAATTTTCCACTAAACTCATAATCTGACCGAACGGTAATTACCGGACAAGGGGCCGAAGTAACAATTCGGTAGGCATTGCTACCAATCCAGTACCTTTCGTAACCACTCACGCCATGTGTTCCGGCAAAGATCACAGAGGCCTCAATCTGACGAGCCAGCATAGCCACTTCAGAGTAAACTTTGCCTTTACGCAGGTGTATTTCAAGCTTGCCATGCCTTAGTTTTGGACCATATTTTTCAACAATCTCATCAAAATATTTTTTCGTCTCTATGCGCAAGGTTTGCTCAATATTCATCACATGTTCAGGGGTGTTCGTATTATCCACCCAAACCAGATGAATCCCTGTTTTCAGCCAGTTGGCATAAAAAAGGGCATAATCCAGCGTATGAAGCGAATTTTTTGAAAAATCGAAAGCTACCAGTATTGTTTTCATCGCTTTAGTTTTAACAGGTTTTTTGCTTTGCCCTTGTTAAGGTGTCAATTTTTGAGCTAATGTACGAACATTTTGTTCTTAAATCCAATTTTTTTACTTACATAGGGTCTGATGAAAAAGTCTGTTGTATGCCAGATTCGAGGCGACAAGACGAAGATGTATCGATATACTTCGAGTCGCAGGCAACACAGAAGATGGCGTGCGACAGGCTAGCCAACACAATTGTTGTTGACATTTTTAAGTTCAGAATAAACTTTAACGAAGTAGATTGATTCAAATATTTCACTGTACTGCAAGGATTTTAGATGATTTCTCATAAAAACCTTGCGGAAACCACAATACAATAAATGGCAACTTAAATTATATCAATGTGTTAGGTGTTTTTCAGCAGACCCTACATAAAAGGATAATAAATCACTTAGCAGGCCTGATTCGAAGCCGTATAAAGGGTATTTTGTTCAGGTGATTTATGGCTGCGAACCAAATGACTGAATCAGAATGCTTATTTTTGTCTGATCTTAACTTCACCCCATGAACGAAAACCTGGATGCTTACGGTACAGGGCTATCAAATGCCGAAAAGGAAATAGAAAAAGTGTTGCGGCCAGACGCCTTTAGCAGCTTTGCCGGACAGGAGCAAGTGGTCGAAAACCTGCGTGTTTTTGTGCAGGCTGCTTCACAAAGGGATGAAGCACTGGATCACGTGCTTTTGCACGGCCCACCTGGATTAGGCAAAACCACTTTGTCGCATATCATTGCCAACGAATTAGGTGTGAATATCCGTATCACTTCAGGGCCGGTACTGGATAAACCCGGCGATCTGGCCGGACTACTTACCAACCTCGAAAAAAATGATGTGCTGTTTATTGATGAGATACATCGGCTTAGTCCGGTGGTAGAGGAATACCTTTATTCGGCCATGGAAGATTACCGCATCGACATCATGATCGAAACAGGCCCCAATGCCAGGGCTGTACAAATCACCATTAATCCTTTTACGCTCATTGGTGCTACCACACGCTCAGGGCTTCTCACTTCACCACTGCGCTCGCGCTTTGGAATTAACCTGAGACTGTCGTATTATGATGCCAAAACGCTCACCGGTATTGTACAACGATCGGCCTCCATCCTTCGGGTTCCGATAGAAGCTAAAGCCGCTGCCGAAATTGCTGGCCGTAGCCGGGGCACCCCGCGTATTGCCAACCTTTTGCTGAGAAGGGTACGCGATTTCGCCCAAATCAAAGGCAATGGCAAAATTGACTTGGAAATTGCGCGTTTTGGTTTAACAGCACTCCATGTGGACGAACATGGCCTGGACGAAATGGACAACAAAATCCTGCTTACCATCATCGATAAATTTAAAGGCGGACCGGTGGGCATTAACACCATTGCAACGGCTGTGGCTGAAGAAGGCGGCACCATAGAAGAAGTTTATGAACCCTTCCTCATTCAGGAAGGCTATCTGATGCGTACACCGCGCGGCCGTGAAGCCACCGATAAAGCCTACAAACATCTTGGAAGGGTTAGAAATCCACAACAAGGCTCGCTTTTCAACAGCTAATCCAAACCATTAACCAGTGAATGGCAGAATCAACTAATCTTCCGGAAAACTTTATTGAACTGCTAAAAGCCGAAGCCCTGCGGTTAGGTTTTGATGAGTTGGGAATCAGCAAAGCACAGCAGCTTGCGGATGATGCCCGATTGATGGAAGACTGGCTTCGGCAGGGGTTTCAGGGCAGCATGAGCTACCTCGAACGAAATCGCGAAAAACGTTACGATCCACGCTTGCTGGTTGCAGGAACGGCGACAGTGATCACTGTTTTGCAAAATTATTTTCCAAAGGAAAAACTGCCGGAAGAAGACAACTACAAAATTTCCAAATATGCTTACGGCAAAGATTATCATAAGCTGATCCGCAAAAAACTGCAAAAACTACTCAACTTTATCGAAAACCAAACCGGCAAACTGGATGGTACCAGGGCTTTTACCGATTCGGCACCTGTGCTCGACAGGGCCTGGGCACAAAAAAGCGGATTGGGTTTTATTGGCAAAAACACCTGTCTGATTCATCCACGCAAAGGCTCTTTCTTCTTTATCGGACACTTGCTGATTCCGATTGGACTTGAAGCAACAGAAAACGAAATCACAGATTATTGTGGAACATGCAGACGCTGCCTTGATGCCTGCCCCACTGGTGCACTGGTTGAAGCCCACCATCTCGATGCCCGAAAATGCATTTCTTACCTCACCATCGAGCACAAAGATGAGCTTCCGGAGGCATTGAGACAACAATTTGAAGGATGGATTTTTGGCTGCGATATCTGTCAGGATGTTTGCCCCTGGAACCGCTTTGCAAAACCACATAATGAGCCTGGCTTTTTGATTTCGGAACAGTTAAAAAAAATGCGAAAACCCGATTGGGAAAAACTGGATGAAAACACTTTCAACGAACTTTTCGCCGGTTCTGCTGTTAAAAGAGCAGCATACAACGGATTGAAAAGAAATATTGATTTCCTCAAAAACGATTGACATGGCCCTTACACCCACAAAACCCATTCCGCTTGGCTTCGCAGCTCCGGATTTTAAACTCACGGATCAAATCAGCACTAAACTACTGACATTCAAAGATATTCAAGGCAAAAAAGGAACTCTGGTGATGTTTATCTGCAATCATTGCCCGTATGTGAAGCATGTGATCAACGAACTTGTGAGCATCGGAAAAGAATATATGCCAAAAGGAATTGGCATGGTAGCCATTAATTCGAATGATGCAGAAAATTATCCTGAAGATTCACCGGAGAATATGAAGCTTTTTGCCGCTGATCACGATTTTCCGTTTCCTTATCTTTACGATGAAACACAGGAAGTGGCCAAGGCTTATGATGCAGCCTGCACGCCTGATTTCAATCTTTTTGATGTTAATAACCGCTGCGTTTACCGCGGCCAACTTGATGGCAGCCGGCCCGGAAACGAAATGCCGGTAAATGGAGAAGACCTGCGGGCAGCGCTGGATTTGGTGTTGGCCGGAAAACCGGTTCCTGAAAAACAAATTCCGTCAACAGGTTGCAACATTAAATGGAAAAAATCATAAAGCCAGGGGCTACAAGCTGTAAAAAACAGCCAGCTGCAGCACATCGTTAAAAGCTCCAAATTTATTTCCATAACGTTTCACATTGCCATCGACCATGTTTTTTCGGATAGAATTGATGGAATTAATGCTTCGCAAACCCAGCGACCAATGCTCATGAAACAAATAACGCACACCAACAATAGAGCTGAAATTTAAGCTACGCCATGCATCCTGCGTATTGTCCAGATAGTTTACTTCTTCGTAATGGCTTGCCAAAAAAGCTGCTGTTAAACCTCCTTCGAGCCGTAATTTTCCAAAATCATACTGATAGATAAGCGGCATTTCTACATAGTTCAACCTCAGCAGAAAGGGATTCATTCCGGCCTTTACATCCTGATCGCTGGTTCGGGAGCCTTTTTGCACAAAAAAAAGCTCCAGCTGCAAGCCCGAACGATCATCCAACTCAAGCCGGACGAAGCCACCAAAACTTATGCCAGCTTTGTGAAATCCGGATATGTTATCACCGGCAACCTGGCTGCTAACGCCACCTGCCAGCAGACCGCCCTCAAACTGTTGTGCCGAAGCAGCAGGCAAAAAAACCAAGAATAAAAATGCAACAAACAAGCTATTCCAAACTGATTTCATAAGAAGCTCCCTAATTTATTACCAAGCGAAAATACAAATAAATAAACAACCTCAACTCCTGTAACGGGCCTTAAGTTTCCAATTTAATTCGTTCTGAATGATGAAAATATAACTTAAATTTGACATGAAATTAATCCATTGGTTTTGGAGAAGCTACTAATTTAGTCCAATCCAAATCAGAACAATTAATCGCCTTATGGACGTATCAAAATTCAGTATTTTACTTGTCGATGACGAAGTTGATGTCTTAGAATTTCTTAGCTATAACCTTAAAAAAGAAGGCTTTAAGGTACTCACTGCTACCAACGGCAAAGAAGCCGTTAAAAAAGCTGTGGCCGAATTGCCTCAGCTCATCATACTGGATGTGATGATGCCGGAGATGGATGGCGTGGCTACCTGCGAAGAGATAAAGCAGATTCCGGAACTCAAAAACACCCTGGTAATCTTCTTAACTGCCCGCGGAGAAGATTATTCTCAAATCGCAGGTTTTGAAGCCGGCGCCGATGATTATGTAACCAAACCCATCAAACCCAAACTGCTGATCAGTCGTGTAAAAGCACTGCTAAGGCGTTATCAGGATAAAAACGATTCCACACCTGATCAACTTGAAGTGAAGGACTTTGTGATTGATTCTGAGCGTTTTATTGTTATCAACAAAGGCAACGAAATCATCCTTCCTAAAAAAGAATTTGAGCTTTTGCGTTTGCTGGCATCCAAACCTAATAAGGTTTTTACACGTGAAGAAATTTTTTCGAAAATATGGGGCGATAATGTTATTGTTGGCGACCGTACGATAGATGTTCATGTTAGAAAAATCAGAGAAAAAATTGGCATCGAAAATATTACGACAGTAAAAGGGGTTGGTTACAAATTTGAAGTTTGATACAGAAATACTGTACTTTCATGCTTTAAATTAGAAGCAACAACTTGAATAATAAATTGAAGTATCTGATATTTAAATTCTATTGTTAATACACTTCGGCCCTGACGAACCAATTTAACTAAATATGGCACGTTACCGCGAAACCCGATCAATAGCTGTGTATCTGGCACTTGGTGCAAGCCTGAGTGTAATATTGCTAACACTAATCATCTTTTGGTTTGATGACAAATTGCTCTGGTGGCATCTGCTGCTTGGATTGTTGCTCATTTTCCTGATCAACTACCTGATTACTTTAAAAACACTTGATCGGTATGTGTATAAAAAAGTCAAACTGATCTACAAAACCATTGGCGCAGCCAAACCCGATCAATCCAATGGAAAAGCACCTCAAAAGCAGACAGAATCGCTCGAAGGCGTTAATCGGGCCATGCTTGAATGGAGCAAGAGACAACGCACCGAGATAGAAGAACTGAAAAAACTGGCTGCCTATCGCAGAGAATTTCTGGGTAATATCTCGCACGAACTCAAAACTCCAATATTTAATATCCAGGGTTATGTATTGACCTTGCTTGATGGCGGGCTGGAAGACGAGAACATCAATCGGACCTATTTGATGCACACCGAAAAAAGCATCAACAGGCTGATTGCCATTGTTGAAGATCTGGAAGAGATTTCGAAACTTGAATCGGGTGAGTTAAAACTCAATTTGCAACAGTTTGATATCAATGAGCTGAGTAAGGATGTATTGGAATTTCTGGAAATGAAATCCCGCAAATACAAGGCCACAGTAACCCTCGAAAAACAATCCGACAGACCGGCTCTGGTCAAAGCCGACAAAAAACGCATCCGCCAGGTACTGATCAATCTGATTGAAAATGCCATGAAATATGGTGATAAAGAGGAAAATCTGGTGAACATTCGTATTTTTGATGCAGACGAAAACTACCTGATTGAGATCAAAGATAACGGGCCTGGCATCAGCGAAGAAAACCTTCCGCGTATATTCGAACGTTTCTATCGGGTTGACAAAGGCAGATCGCGAGACAAAGGCGGCACCGGCCTGGGATTAGCCATTGTGAAACATATAGTGGAAGCACACGAACAAAGTATCACCGTCAGAAGCCAGCTCGAAAAAGGAACCAATATTACTTTCACCCTGGAGAAAGCCTGATTTATTGTTTGATCAATTTACCGTTATAATATTGATCTCCAACCTGCAGGCGATAGAAGTATAGACCTCTTTTAGCTTCTGATCCGATAATGCTGTGTCCGTCCCATTGCAGTTGTTGCAAACCGGCTTGCAGTTTTAGTGAATTTTCATACACCAGACTCCCATTTACATCACAAATCGAAAGACTTACCTCTTCGTTAACAGGTAAAAACATCCTGAATGTAAGCTGCCTCTTGAATGGATTGGGGAACACCTGATGCTGAACCAAAGACAATTCAGCATTGCCTACCGGCTCAACCACAATCAGTTTTACAACAAAAGTTTGATTTCCCAATGGACCGGCATCCATCAAAATTTCTGCAAAAATTGTATCGGGCTCCATTTCAATGGCCGCAGCACTTATCAAAAGCGAAACAGCAGTATCTGCCGGCAATTGCAGGGTATCACCTGCTAAATTGAGCCAGGAATAAGGCGCCGCTTCCTGAAAAATCAATTGCAGATCATATTGTCCTGTATTGATAAACTGAATTGAATCGGTGCGAACACTTTCCTGTTCAACAATCATCGTCAAGGTGTCATCAGGAAGTGCCTGCATACTTATCTTACCCTGAAGTAAATTCAAGGAAGTAAAAATGTTGAGTCGCCCACCAGTGACAGTGATACCATCAAGATCTTCCAAAGGGTCAGTTCCATTCAGCAGGTAATCCTTGATCATCAAGGCATATTCACCCGGATTTTGGTGATAGGCATCCATAAAGGCACTGTCGGCAGCCGAAAACAACAAACCTACAGCACCCGCCACGTGAGGCGTAGCCATGCTTGTTCCGGTGCCAAAACCATAATTGGCAGGTGCCGGTCGGGTAGAATAAATTGAAGTGCCAGGTGCCCCCAGATCGATGCTTTCGAGACCATAACCTGCCATAGTAGATTTTTCATCGCGATTGGTGGTATTGGTAACCGTGATCAGCCACGGGCTTTCGAAAGCCGTTGGGATATCACCTTGTTCGTCAACGTTTACACTTCTGTTGGCAGTAGCTCCGGCATTTAACACTCCAATGGCTCCCAAACTGTCGTACATGGCTCCCCAGATGGGATAGTTATCCGGATTGCCAAAATCAACGCCAAAGGAAGCGTTGGTGGCAACGACAAAAGCACCTGAATCGCCCTGTGTTTCGTTGTAGCGTGCACGCATTTCATACACATAACTATACGCATTCACAACAACTGATTCGGTAGAAGATGAACCTGCAATTGGCATTACCTTCACATTCCAGTTTACACCTGTTACGCCAATACCATTATTGCCAATTGCTCCCACAGTGCCCGAAACATGCGTGCCATGCGAGTTGGAAGGTACATTTCCGGAATTGCTATAAGCATTCCAGCCATCATAATCATCCACATAACCATTTTCGTCGTCATCAATGCCATTGCCCGGGATTTCGTGCCGATTCTTGAAGAAGTTCAAATCTTCATGCTGCAGATAAGCTCCGCCATCAATAACAGCTACAACAATGGTATCGCCCAAAACCGTGAGACCGCCTGTGGTAATATCCCAGGCTTTCACTGCATCAATATCAGCACCTTCGACACCTCCACCGGAACCATCGTTATAAAAACCCCATTGATCATCAAAAAAAGGATCGTCAGGAAAACTTTCATCCGCTTCGCGCATAGCCACCACATGATTGGCCTGTGCCAGACTAATGGTTGGTTGTTGCTCTAAATTGCTTATCAACGCCGAAACATTATGCCGGCCTTCCTCAAATTCCAGCAGATAAATACTGAGCCGCTGCGACAATTCCTGCTTCACAGCAAGCCCCTGCTGATCGAGCCAGGGAATAAACTCGTTTATATGTTGACCAGATTTCAACTGAATCATCACTTCGCCCGGAATGCGTTCGCCCTGTTGTTGTGCCGAAGCCTGAAAAGCAAAAATTACTATTGTAATTGCAAAAAGTAAAATTATTCTCATAACAGCATGGTATTTCAAGATAAATTGATCAATTAGGATAGTGTGCAAAGAAAATAAAATTTCAGCTATACTATCATGCTAAAACATTCCAATCCAACGAGATGTTCAAAAATGATTTGATCCCTTCACTAAAACTCAAAAGTAAAAAGGAATTTAAACGTATTTCTCGCCCTTTTCTACTTTGATGTCGTTTACAAACTGACGGATTTGCTGTTCGTCTTCTTTGCGGCAAATCAGCAATGCGTTGTCATCTTCCACCACAATATAATCCTTAAGTCCCTGCAGAACAACCAGCTTGTCTTTAGGCATATTTACAATACAGCCTTCCGAATCGTATGTCATCACCTGATTGCCAACTATTGCATTTTGGTGTTCGTCTTTTTCCCTGATTTCATAGAGCGAGCCCCAGGTACCGAGATCACTCCAGCCAAAGTCAACGGCCATCACATACACATTTTCAGCTTTCTCCATCACCCCATAGTCAATGGAAATATTTCGGCAAATGCTGTATGTCTGTCGGATAAAGGGTTCTTCTTCCGGAGTGCTGTATTTACCTGCACCTTCTTTGAATAACTCGTTCACTTCGGACAGATGTTGATCAAAAGCCTTGTTAATGCTTTTGAGCGACCAGATAAAGATGCCGGCATTCCAGAGGAAGTCGCCGCTTTCGAGGAAACTCTGTGCAATACTCAGGCTTGGTTTTTCAGTAAAGGTTTTTACTTTTTTCAGTTTGGGAACATCTTCAATTACAGCTCCATCCAAAAACTGAATATAGCCGTATCCGGTATCGGGCCGGCTGGGTTCGATGCCTAAGGTAATCAGCCAGTCGTTTTTTTCGGCTACCTGCATGGCATCATCTACGTTTTGGGCAAATACTTCCTCTTGCAGGATGATATGATCGGAGGGTGCCACCACAATCACTGCCTCAGGATCGCGCTGCAGAATCACATGATTGGCGTAGGCAATACAGGGTGCCGTGTTGCGACGGGCGGGCTCACAAAGGATTTGCTCAGGGGCTATCAGGGGCAATTGCTCCTTTACCTGATGACGATATAATTCGTTGGTAACAATATAAATGTTTTCGGGAGGACATAAACGCGTGAAGCGATCGAAAGTCATCTGCAGGAGCGTTTTACCGACTCCAAGAATATCCAGAAACTGTTTTGGACGGGAGGTTTTGCTCATGGGCCAGAAACGTGCACCAATGCCGCCTGCCATGATTACACAATAACGGTTTTTGATTTGTTCCATTAGTTGAGTATTAAATATATTAGGCAGACTGATCTGAGTTGATCTGCCTTTTAAATTGTATAATTTGTACAAAAATAGACCTTATTTCTATACTTCCAAAAGGCTTCTCCATCTGTAAAATCTTCAGCCTAAAAAAGATAATTCAGGCCAATATACAAACCGCTTTCGCCATCCTGTGGATCCAATGCACGCCCATAATCAGCCGAGAGGATAAAATTTTCGTTCATGGCCAGCTTAAGCCCGAAACCCGCACTCCAATGCGCCTTTTCGCTGCCCGGCTTATAATAATCTGATTTATTGAATGTAAGAAACTCATCAGGAAGCTGATCAAAGGCTTTGGCAACCGCAATTTTTCTGGTCACCTGCCCCACATCTACAAAGGCATTTGTAGCCAGATAGAAGTTTTGATTGAAGAGTTTTTTCTCCACGATTTTCCAGCGCAGCTCCAGATTGGCATAAACTATTGCATCGCCCACCACCCTGTTGCGCATCACACCACGCAAAGAACGCTGCCCGCCAAGGCCTTCAGAATAAGCACCAAGCAAACGTGTGGTCATCATCAGGGGCTGTGCATAAAAAGGGACATGTCCGCTGAGGCGGCTTTGCCAGCTGAAACGACCTGCAAAAACAAGCTTTCGGGGAATAAGACTAACATATTGCCGGTGTGTAAAACTTATTCTGCTAAATCCTTCAATGAGGTTAGACATGGCTTTAGGAACGGCATAAAACAATAAGCTTGTCCAGATGCCTTTGGAAGGACTGGCTTCAAAATTGCGTGTATCGTAAACCAAACCTGCCTTAATAGCTGCGAAGGTTCCACCACTCAGCTCGTCCTGAGGAATGATATTCCAGGCCTGGTAAAGCTCGAACAGTCCGGGCTCTTCTGCCACAGAAGGCAATTGGTCGGCTTCGTCCTTGCCTTTATTAAGCCGGTCGATATCTACCGAGCCTACCACAAAACTATAAAATTCTAGTCCGGCAGCCCATTGCAAACCTTGAATGCCCATAGCTCCACTCAGGTCGGCGTGCAGTCTTACCATATTTCGCTTATGCTTATAAAACATTCGGCTGCGGTAGTCGGGATGTGTGTCATCAACCCAATTGGATTGATAAACAGCATCATAGCCATTAAATCCAAAAAAATCAATGGCTTGTTCGGGCATATAACTGGCATCAAAACTCAAACGCATATTACGCAAAAGCTGATCGCTGTCGTAGGCAAACCGAAAAAGGCCACTGCCTTTGGTATAGCGTGATATCTCGAGATAAAAGGAATGATCGTAGCTGGGATACCGGTAGCCATCGCCATAATGGAAAAAGTTGACCAGTCCGCCATATTGAAACCCTAAATCAGAATTGAACGAAACGGCTGGCAAAACTCCAAAATTCCAGCCTTTCTTTGTTAAAGTTTGTGTTGTATCCGAAGGCTGCGATTTAATGAAACCGCTACAAAGTAATAAAAAAACAAGGAAAACTAGGATCCGATACATACATTGTGGATTGAGGGGAAAAGGGGCTTATTCTCTAATCAGTCGGCAGGTAATTGTCGGCGGCTAAAATTGTTTTCACCTTTTCGCGGTCTTGTTCAAGTTGTGCTTTAAGCTCGTCCAGTCCATTAAATTTTTGTTCATCTCTTATCCGGTCAATAAATAAAATGGTGATTTCCTGCTCATAGATTTCCTCGTTAAAATCGAAGATGTTCACCTCAATGGTTAGTTCACCATCGGCAACAGTGGGTCTGTAGCCAATGTTTCCCATGCCATCATAAATCGAGCCATTATGTTTCACCTTACAGGCATACACACCGCGGGCTGTAATCAGCTTGTATTGACTAGGCGTTTCGATATTGGCCGTTGGGAAACCCATTCTACGGCCAACCTGATTTCCTCTCACCACCCTGCCACAAATTGAATACGGATATCCAAGCAGTTTATTTGCTTTTGCCACATCGCCAAGCTCCAGGGCTTTACGGATTTTTGTGGAGCTCACAGCAATATTTTCAACGTCCTGAGCCGGAATACGTTCCACTTTAAAGTCAAATTTCTGACCCAGGTCGTAAAGCAACTTAAAATCACCAATGCGATTTTTGCCAAAATGATGATCATATCCAACCACCAGCTTGTATGGCTTGATGGGATCGACGATGTAATTCTTGATAAAGGTTTCGGAACTGGTACGCGAAAAAGCCTTTGTAAACTCAATAATAATCAGGTTATCAATGCCGATAGCTTCCAGTCGTTCAATTTTTCGTTTTTGCGTACTGATAAATTTCAGATTGCTGCTGTCGATATGCAGCACTATCCGCGGATGGGGATGAAATGTGATTACAACAGTTTCGCCCTCCACTTCGCGTGCATCCTCAATCATACGTTTTAAAATTGCCTGATGACCCAGATGCACGCCATCAAACGTTCCGGTTGTTACGATGGCATTATTAACGGGCTTAAAATCCTCAATACAATGGTATATCTTCACGATTTAGATTAAATTGTTGTCAATTAGATATTTGGCTATCTGAACGGCATTGGTGGCTGCACCTTTACGCAGGTTATCAGCCACAATCCAAAGGTTCAAACCATTAGGAATACTGTGATCGCGACGCAGCCTGCCAACGAAAACCTCATCATGGCCAGCGGCAGACAAGGGCATTGGATAGCTGTTTTGAGCAGGATTGTCCTGCAAAACCACCCCCGGAAAAGTTTGAATCAATGCCCTGATGTCGTCCAGTTTAAAGGGTTTATATGTCTCAATATTTGCGGATATGGAATGTCCTCCGATCACCGGAACACGCACCACTGTGGCTGTTACAGCAATCTGGGTATCGTTAAGGATTTTTCGCGTTTCAAACACCAGTTTATCTTCTTCGGAGGTATAACCATCAGCTTCAAAAAAACCCCCGTGCGGAATCACATTACGATGGATAGGATGCGGGTAGGCTGGGTTGAGGGATGCTTCTCCAATCTCTTCATTTTCGAGCTGCTGCACACCTTTTTGTCCGCTCCCGCTAACAGATTGATACGTTGACAATACCAATCGTTTCAGCCCATAAACCTTATGGATTGGTGCCAGAGCCATCACCAGCTGTATGGTTGAGCAATTGGGATTGGCAATGATTTGCGGCCCTTTTTTCAAGATTTCCGCATTGATTTCGGGCACAACGAGAGCCTTATCAGCATCACGTCGCCAGGCAGAGCTGTTGTCGATTACCACTGCTCCCCTTTCCACAAAAAGCGGAGCCAGCCTCCTCGAAACAGCTGTTCCGGCACTCATCAATACCAGTTCAGGATTCTCATCAAGTGCCTGTTCGGCCGTAATTACCGGATAAGCTTTCTGCCTGAAAATAATTTTCTTTCCGAGCGATTGCTCAGAAGCCACGGGCAAAAACACTTCAAACTGAAGTGCCTGCCCGGCAATTACTTCCAACATTTTTTTACCGACCAAACCGGTTGCACCAATTAGGGCTAATTTCATAGGCATGAATAAAATAAAAAATCCTATTTTTACAGGCTAACAGCCGGCACAAAAATATAAAATAATGAATTGCCGTTGTTTAATTGTTTAGACCTGCCAAATGGTTATCAAAATATTTAGATTATGATAAGAAATAGATTACTTACGAAGCTTTTTATACTAATTCTAATGTTTGTGTCGGGTTTATTAAATCCCCTTTCAGCCCAACTCGTCGATGATTTCAGCGATGGCGACTTCACAACCAATCCGGTTTGGACAGGCACTGAGAACCTGTTTATGATAAACGAGGATTTTCAGCTTCAACTTAATGCCACCGAGCCTGGTACAGCCTGGTTAAGCACAACCTACGAAGCAACTGAACCCATGGAGTGGCGTTTTTATATCCGGCTTGCATTTAGCCCGTCAGCAAATAATTATGCCCGGGTAATGTTGTCGTCCAACCAAAGCAATCCAGGTGAAGGATTCGATGGCTATTACCTGCAATTTGGCGAGGCAGGAGGTGAAGATGCGATAGAGCTTTTTAAGCAGGAAAATGGCGAAACCAACAGTATTTTGCGTGGAACCTCCGGACAAATCGCATCCTCCTTTGCGCTTTGGGTAAAGGTAATCAGAACAGAACAAGGTGATTGGCAGCTTTTAACTGATGCAACAGGCACGGGTATCTATACCCTCGAAGCCAGTGGTTTTGATGAAAGCATGAATTCGGGTGGTTGGTTTGGCTTTTTTGCAGAATATACGGTTAGCAACAGCACTAAATTCTATTTTGATGATGTATATGCCGGTCCCGAACAAATTGATGATGAAGCCCCTCAGTTGATACAAACTACTACACTGAATCCTTTTGCCCTGCAGTTGACATTTGACGAAGGCATTGCTCCGGAAAGCCTTGACACAGAAAACTTTTTGGCTGATAACAATCTTGGAAATCCGGCGGAAGTCAGCTTTGGTGAAAATTCAAGTATTCTTCAGTTATCTTTTGCAACTTCTTTTGAGAATGGAGTGCTTTACACCCTTACTGTCAATAATATAAGTGATCTGGCAGGAAATATAACACCTGAATTTTCGACAACGTTCAGTTATTATGAAGCCGCTGCCAATGATGTGGTTATCAACGAAATTATGGCCGATCCTACGCCGGTTGTTGGTTTACCGGAATGGGAATATGTGGAGCTGTATAACCGAACCAACCTGCCCGTTGATCTAAACGGATGGCAGTTTTTAACTGGCACAACCGTCAAAGACATAGGAGCCGTTACGCTTGAACCCAATGGATACCTCATCCTGTGTCACGAAAATGCCCTTGCAGAGCTGGAGAGCTATGGGCCGGCCTTGGGGTTTAGCAGCTTTCAGCTTACCAATGCGGGCACCAGCCTGAGCCTTTTGAGCAAACAGGGCATCACCATCTCAATGGTAAACTATACTGATAAATGGTACAACGACCCAAACAAAACTGACGGAGGCTGGTCGCTTGAACAAATTGACCCCGATAATCCGTGTGGCGGACGCAATAACTGGTCGGCAAGCACTGCTGTAGCAGGCGGCACTCCGGGCAGCCTCAATGCCATTGATGCTCCCAATGTGTTTCCTCCAAAAGTTGAGCGTTTTCAGTTGATTACCAGTAATATTCTTCATATTTGGTTCGATCAGCAGATGGATCCTGCAAGCCTTAGGCAACTCAGCAATTATACCCTTGAAAGCACCCAGGCAAATCCCAGTGAAGCTTATCTGAATCCTTCGGATGGCACCTTTGTTGAGCTTGTTTTTGAACAGGCATTTGAAGATGGAAATCTTTATAAACTGCTGTTATCCGAAAATTTGATGAACTGTATCGGCCTTGGCATGGATGCCGGAAGTTTTATCCAGCTTGGCTTGCCAGATATGCTGGAAGCAGGCGATATTTTGATCAACGAAATACTCTTTAACCCTTTGGGTGATGGGGTGGATTATGTGGAAGTGCTGAACCCGGGCGACAAAATACTTGACCTGAATCAGCTGTATCTTGGCAATATCAGGCAAACCATTCCAAATCCACCCGATACCAACCTTTATCCGGTAACCACCGACAGCTACTTATTGTTACCGGGCAAGCTGGCACTGCTTTGCACAAATGGCAACATAGTGGCCGAACAGTATCCCGTATCCGATCCGGAAGTTTTTGTTGAGATGAATTCATTTCCGTCTTATCCCAATACCGAAGGAACCGCTGTGCTGATGTCGTTAACAGGAAAGCTGATAGATAAAATGTCGTACACCGAAAAGATGCACTTTCCATTGCTGAATATTGTAAAAGGAGTATCGCTCGAAAGAATTTCGGCTTCGGCCGCTTCAGATGATCCTGACAACTGGCATTCAGCAGCTGAATCGGCTGGCTTTGGCACTCCGGGTTTAGCCAACTCCATGACGATGAACACTACTCCCTCAACAGATGAAATCAGTATCAGCCCCGAAATATTTTCACCTGACGGTGATGGCGTGGATGATGCCACAAGCATCAATTACCTGTTTGATGAGCCGGGTTACACCCTGAATATCCTCATCTTTAACTCTGCCGGCCAGCAGATCAGGCATCTGGTAAAAAGTGAATTGGTTGGTTCCGAAGGTCAAACCATCTGGAATGGCCTTGATGAAAATGGCAACAGGGTGACAACAGGGATTTATATTGTTTTTGCTGATGTTTTTGACCTCAACGGAAACACCAAATCCTATAAAGAGGCTGTAGTTGTGGCCAGTAGATAGATATTGCTATTAGCTAAAGTTTAAAAACGAAAATGCTTGCATAGCAATAGCGCAGCACATACGTTTAAAAAACCATTAACAACACCATCACCACAATCCAAAAGACCAGCCATCGGATCAGGATGCGCAGGGCTTTCTTTTTTGAAATACAATAAGAGCCTTTTGTTTTCACCAGCAAGGGACTAAAATAGGGAATGCCATAATCCACAAGCGGCAGTGCCAATAGCAGATAAAAAAGAAATGAGACGATCCAAAAATAAGCCGAAACGCTAATCCCCGTCAGCAACACAACAAGAAAAGCCGGATAATGCTATCTCGAAAAATTTGTGTTCGGTATATAGCAAAGCGATTCAAAATCACCACGATTGGATAACCGAAAAACAATCCTACCCCGCCTCAGCATACAAATCTGTAAACTCAAATTTTGCACCATCAAACAGGCCTTTGTCGCTCAATTTGAGTTGTGGAATGACCAATAAGGCCATAAACGAAAGCGTCATAAAAGGTGCGTGAAGGCTACACCCCAGTGCTTTGGCGGCAGCATCGGTTTTTTCGTAAGCTTTGGCAACTTCATAAGCATTTTGATTGCTCATCAAACCGGCCACAGGAAGCGGAAGCAGACTTACGGTGTTTTCGTCGCAGGCTACTACCCCGCCCTTGCTTTCAATCAGCAGATTTACAGCCTTTGCCATGGCAGCATCATCCGCTCCAACTACAATAATATTGTGGCTGTCGTGCGCTACTGTTGAGGCGATGGCACCTCTTTTTAGTCCGATATTTTTGATAAAACCTATTGCAGGTTTGGCTTTTTCGTAGCGATTTATCACAGCAATTTTCAAAATATCCTCAGCAGTATTACTGGTCAGATTTTCACCTGCTGCAACCGCTTGTCCGATAACTGTATTTGTTATCAGCTGGCCTTCGAGTGCTTCAATCACTTTAACTGTCTTACCGGCATTTTGAACAAAGAAGTCGTCAGCTGAAACGGCATCAGCAACAAAATTATTTGGTGTAGTAGTCTGTTGTGTTTCTATCAAACTTTGGCCATTTTCGGCAACTAATTGGCCATTTACATAGGTTTGCAACACATTGAAATCGCTCAGGTTATCAACCACAATCATATCAGCCGGATCGCCGGTTTGCAATGTTCCTACCTCAAGTTGATAATGTTGTATTGGATTTAAAATCGCACTCCGGAGTACATCCATCACCGGATAACCTTTATCAACAGCACGTTTTACAAGCTGGTTAATATGGCCCTTCACCAGATCATCGGGATGTTTGTCGTCGCTGCAAAACAGCACTTTGTCGGCATGTTCTTTCATCAGATCAATCAGTGCTTCAAAGTTTTTGGCCGCACTGCCTTCACGAATCTGGATTTTCATGCCATACTGAATTTTATCCAATGCTTCTTCCATCGTAAAGCATTCATGATCAGTGGTTATTCCTGCTTCAATATATTTTCGGGCTTCTTCACCTTTCAGGCCTGGTGCATGTCCATCGATGGGTTTGTTGTGTTTTTTGGCCACAGCCAGTTTTTGCATCACCATTTCGTCCTTAAAAAGCACGCCCGGATAATTCATCATCTCAGCCATGTATTTGATCTCTGGCCGCGAGAGCAAGGCTTCCATTGCATCAGCACCCAGATTGGCTCCGGAAGATTCAAAGCCAGTGGCCGGCACACAACTTGATGCGCCGAAGTAAAACTTAAAAGGCACCGTTTTTCCATTGGCTATCATGAAATCAATTCCTTCGATTCCCAACACATTGGCAATTTCGTGTGGATCGCTAACCGTAGCAACGGTTCCATGAATAACCGCCAAACGAGCAAACTCCGAAGGCACAAGCATGGAGCTTTCGATGTGGACGTGGGCATCGATAAAACCCGGAAGTATATACTTTTCAGCTGCCGAATCGGCTTTTGTGATGGATTGAATCTTTCCGTTTTCAACTTTTATAATTCCCGGAAAAATTTCTTTTTTATGCAGATCAACGATCTGACCACTTAAGGTAAAGCTTGCTGACATAATACAGTTTTTTACAAAGATAATCCAATTGGGTTTGCCTTGCTAAATCAAAAGCGATAGCTCAGTCCCGCATTGATGATTCCTTTGGCGCCAAAGCCAAGCTCAAGCGAGGCACCAAAAGTATTTCCAACCCTGGCTCCGATGGCATTTAAATGGAAATTAAATAGCACATCCGATGCTTTTCCATCAGTTAATTTTGGGTCATCTGATTTAAGTTGTTGCTCCCAGATGGTAAGTCCAAGGCCTACTCCTGAATATAGCCGTATCCAATTGGCTTGTACAAATTCATAACTGATTTGTGGAAGTATTGTATAATAGTTATCTGTAATATCACCCACTTTATTGCCCGTAAAAAACACTTCCTTGTCAATTTTTTGCAGGCTTAACAAACCTCCAATCTTAAGCCGATCTGATGGAGAGTGCCAGTATTCCAATCCAATAGCACCCAGGCTTGTGGCATCATCTGTCGAATAACCACCTATTGTAATAGTACGGACTAGTAAATCCTCAAAAATACTACCTATATCCGTAGTGGTTAATAAACCGAGGTTCGCCCTGATTTCGTTGTTTTGTGCATTCAGCTGCGACACAAAGCAAATTACTACCAAACTAAGTAAGAGTTGTTGTTTCATAGTATTTGATTATTGTTGTTTTTTGAAATGAACTTTTAGCAACTACTTTTATTGGTCACCAATGAGTTTTTGAAGAATGCCTGTCGTTGAAAAACCCTCTACCAGCTCAATGGTCTCAACCTTTCCGCCTTTTGCCGTAACAATATCATAACCCACAACTTCTTCTGCTTTGTAATCTTTTCCTTTTACAAGGATATCAGGCTGCACATGCTTGATGAGTTCGTAAGGTGTTGACTCATCAAATAAAACGATTGCGGTAGTAAAATTCAGGGCAGCAAGCAACAAGGCTCTGGATTGCTCGTCCACAACCGGCCGTTTTGGCCCTTTGATGCGACTTACTGACGAATCGGTATTAAGTCCTACAATCAGCACATCGCCTAGATCGGCTGCTTTGGAGAGATATTCAATATGACCTCTGTGAAGGATATCAAAACAGCCATTGGTAAATACGATTTTCTTATCCTGAAACCTCCAAAGGGAAAGCATATTTTCCAGTTTTGCAGGCTCAAGGATTTTGTTTTGAAGAATTTCCAGCTGTGTCATTGCTTGGCTTTTTGTGGTCGATAAAGAACATCCAAAGATAGGCTAATCCACCTAAAGTAACATTGAGTAAGGTTTGTCCGGCATGCGTTATGGCAACAAAAGATCCTGCTCCGATGGGATTGATCATAAAAAGTTCAACCAATACGGCTTTTCCAATAAAATGATAAGCACCAATACCGCCCGGAACCGGAGCAACAATTCCAAGACTACCAATGGCAAGCAGCGTGATACCGGCTCTGAGACCAAGATGAGCAGTTTCGTGGAGCATATATAAAGGCACCCAGGTCATCAGGATGTAAAAAACCCAAATCATCACGGTATAAAACAGAAAAAGCCATTTTTGACGCATCCGTTTGATGGTTTTGATGCCATCGAGCAAGCCGGTGATCAATTCTTTGATTTTTGGATATCCCGGAAGCTCTTCAAGGTGGTTGTGATAACGTTTGCGAAGCCACCACAAAAGTACTATCAGTGCAAGAACAGATAAACCAAACACGCTTAATGTAAGCACATTACGACTTACTGACTGGATAAATGGCATCGTCATATCAAGCACAAAATCTCCCAGAAGTGCCCATTGAAAAACAACTACCATAAGCAATAAAAAAGCCAATACGATCAAATCAAAAAGCCTTTCTGAAATAACCGAACCAAACAAAGCATTAAAAGAAATTTTTTCTTTCCGCGACAAAACGCCACATCGCATCAGTTCGCCCATACGCGGCACGGCCGTATTAGCCAGATATCCGACCATCACAGCCGAAAAGGTAGTGCTGGTTCGGGTACGGTATCCCATACTATTGATCAGCAAATTCCATCGTAATGCCCTGAAAATATGCGAAACAATTGCGAAGATAACAGCCAGACCCATCCACATATAATTGGCCGATTGGATGTCGTCCCATAAAACTTCAAGGTCGATATTGCGAAAACTCAGCCAAAGCAAAACCAACCCCAGCGCAAGAAAAAACAAGTATTTCAGTACGTTGACCAGTATCTTTTTCAAGGCTTACAGGCTGAGTTTGTTGTGATCGTCAGGGAAAATGATGGTTGGCTTAAAGGTTTTGGCTGCCTCAAAATCCATACTGGCGTAAGATACAATGATGACCTTGTCGCCAACCGCAGCTTTGCGTGCTGCAGCACCATTGAGCGATATGATTCCGCTTCCGCGTTTGCCCTTGATCACGTAAGTGTCGAGCCTTTCGCCATTGGTGATATTGTAAATGCTAACCTTCTCGTTCTCGATCAGGTTGGCAGCATCCATCAGGTCTTCATCTATGGCGATACTGCCGATATAATTCAGATCGGCCTGCATGATGGTGGCACGGTGAATCTTAGATTTTAAAACTTCAATGTTCATCACATAAGGTTTTGATTCCGAATGATTCGGAAAGGGCTGCAAAATTATTAAAATATTCTTACATTGTCGATTAGCCTTACTTTACCCAATTGCAAAGCTACAAAGATTCTGGCACCGCTTACATCGTTCCAGTGCGCAAAAGCCTGAAGCCCTATGTCGTCAGCAATAGTAACATACTCCAGATCAAAAAGTTCAATTTTTTGCAACTCTTTAGAGGCATATTGCTCCATCTCGAACGGACTTAACACCTTACGGAGAGAAACAGATTTTTTAAGAATTTCATAGATCTTTGGGGCAACAGCTCTTTCATCTTTGCTTAATCTGATATTTCGTGAGCTCATCGCCAAACCATCCTTTTCGCGGATAATTGAACAGGGAATAATCTGAACGGGGATATCAAATTGCATGACAAGTGACTGAATGATTGCTAATTGCTGAAAATCTTTCTCTCCAAAATAGGCTTTGTCAGGAGTGAGGATTTCGAAGAGTTTTCGCACCACAACTGCCACGCCGTTAAAGTGACCCGGCCTGAATGCGCCTTCCATCACCGTTGCCAGTTTTCCGAAATGATATGTAGTGTTGTCGGGTTGGGGATACATCTCGCTCACATCCGGAGCAAACAACACATCACATTCGATCTCCCGAAGCATCGCTTTGTCTTTTTCCAGCGTACGGGGATATTTTTCAAGGTCGGCAGGATTGTTAAACTGAATGGGATTAACAAAAATACTAACAACCAAAATGTCGTTTCCGGATTTTGCCTGACGCATCAAGGCCAGATGCCCTTCGTGAAGAGCTCCCATAGTAGGTACAAAACCAATCGTTTTGCCAGCCTTTTTATAGGCTGTAATTTGTTGTTGCACCAGCCTGATCGTTTCAAAGATTTGCATATGGCTTTATGTGTTATAGGATTACTTTGATTTCAAAACTCAGGCCTCGATCAGTACAAAAGCTTCAGCAAATCAACTTCCAGGCTTTGCCGGGGCGATTCAATGATTCTGCCCTGTTCGCTTCCATTTTTATAAATTATAAAGGTAGGAACACGTTGAATATTATAAACAGAAGCATCAAGTTCGGAAGCCTGCTTTTTCGAATCTACAGCTATCATCAGCAGCTGTTCTTCAGGAAATTCAACCGCATCCAATAGCTTGATAAACCGTGGAACCTGAATCTTGCTATCACTGCACCAGCTTGCCAAAACGATAACTATTTCATGGGCAGAAAGCCTTTCTTTCAGCTGACTTACAAGAGCCTCGTCAACGGAATAGGCCTGATATTCTTCCTGAAAAACCTCGGCAAACTCGCCTGTTTGCAGGCCTTCGCGCGTTACAAAATCAATGAGAACCTCCCTGCCTCTGATCGAATCGAAAACAGTTTGGTTAATTTCCTGTGCAAAAAGGCTGCCCGGCAAAAAGCTTATCGCCAGAAAAACCAGCAGCAAAGCCGGTTTAAAATACTTATTTTGAATTGGTTTCATCACATTTATTACTATTATCTGTAATAATTCCGTTCGTAGTTATTAACGAATCGTAAAGCAAAAGTAACAGGAATGTGATTTGAGAGAAAAAAGAATCATAGACTTTTATTACAAAATATCTTAAGTGGGCTATTTCCAGAGTACCAGTTCGCCACGATTACGATCTTTCATGTGCAGCGGAATACTTTTTTTTACTTCATTGGCAAGCAGATCGATCAACCGACGTTTTACAAAATGACGTGAATAGCAGATACTTACTTCGCGCAATGGTTTTTTCTCGCTGAAGGTGGTCACATTCTTCAGGCGTGATTCAGTCATCTCCATCACTGCCAGCTCCGGAATAATTGTAAACCCACCCTCGCGATTGATAATGCGAAGCAGGGTTTCGATGGATCCACCTTCCAACTCAAAAGGCAATTCGTGCTTGCTCGTAGGTTCCAAAGCACAAAGGTTGATTACCTGCGAACGAAAACAATGGCCATCACTAAGCAGCCAGATATCCGGCGTAGCAACATCAATCACTTTAATATCAGGTTGTTGCAAAAGCGGATGGCCAGTTTGCGCATAAATGAGCATTTCTTCATAAAAAAGTGGTTCTTCCAGAATGGATGAATCATTGTATGGCGTAACGAAAATTCCGGCATCCAGCCTGTCGTCTTTTAATTTTTCGGCTATCTGATCGGTCACCAGCTCTTCAACTTTTAGATTAACATGCGGATAGCTGCGCTTGAAGTTTCCCCCGAAAAGCGGCAACAGATAAGGAGCAAGGGTTGGGATAATTCCCACATTAAGTTCACCCTGTATATCCCCCAAAAATTGCTTTACCATATCATCCAAACGACCCGATTCGGAGAGTACTACCCGCGCCTGGTCAATAATCCGGCGACCAATATCCGTTGGAACAACAGGTTGTTTGTTACGATCGAAAATTTTTACACCGAAATGTTCTTCTAATTTCTTAACCTGCATACTCAAAGTTGGCTGCGTAACGAAGGTTTTTTCGGCGGCTTTGGCAAAATTGCGGTAGGTGTCAATTGCTACGATGTATTGCAACTGTGTGAGCGTGATCATCAATTTTATTTATGAATTCTTAAATATTATCGATTTGACAAATATACTTATACAAGGTAAATTTGCACCACTAAACAAATCAAATTTTTTCACCAAATTAAAACGTAATAAAAATGGAAGAACAAAAAGAAGTATTTCAAATGCCACGTATCGGCGATCAGGCTCCTGATTTCAAAGCCATGACTACAACCGGAATGATGCAGTTTTCGGAACATATCAAAGGAAGCTGGACCATTCTTTTCTCACACCCTGCCGATTTTACACCGGTTTGTACAACAGAAATGTCGGGTTTTGCCGTGTTGGAAGATGAGTTCAAAAAAATGAATACCAAACTGGTTGGTTTGAGTATCGACAGTATTCACTCGCATGTAGCATGGGTAAACAACGTAAAAGAGAAAACTGGTGTTTTCATGAAGTTCCCTATTATTGCCGACATCGACATGAAAGTGTCAAAACTTTATGGTATGTTGCAGCCAGGCGAAAGTGAAACAGCAGCCGTTCGTGCCGTATTTTTCATTGATCCTAATGGAAAAATCCGTCTGATCATGTACTACCCGCTTAATGTTGGCCGCAATATGGACGAAATCATCCGCGCTTTGCAGGCATTGCAAACTGCTGACGAGCACAAAGTAGCCCTTCCACTCAACTGGAAACCAGGCGAAAAAGCTATCGTTCCTCCGCCAAAAACAATTGACGAGCTGGAAGAACGCCTTAAATCAAACTACGAAATGGTTGACTTCTACCTTGCTAAAAGGAGCCTGTAAAAAATAAATTTTGAAATTCAGCCGGCTCCAAAGCCGGCTGTTTCATTCGAACAATTTTGTACCTTTACTGTTTATTTATTAGGAGATTATAAACCAAAAAAATTAAAACTATGACTAAATTAAATGCAATTGGATTAGATGTTGAAAAATCGAAAGACCTGGCAGATATGCTGAATGACCTGTTGGCTAACTTTTCGATTTATTATATGAACGTAAGAGGATTTCACTGGAATATCAAAGGCGAGAAATTCTTTGAGCTCCACCTGAAGTTTGAAGAAATCTATACCGATCTTCAGGAAAAGATTGATGAAATCGCCGAGCGTATTCTCACCTTAGGTCAAACACCTGTACATGCCTACAGTGATTATAACGAGCAATCACAAATCAAAGAAGAGAAAAACGTAAGTAACGGCCGCGAAGGTGTTGAAAGTCTGCTCAACGGATTTCAGATTTTAATTGCCAAAGAACGTAAGATTCTTAATCTGGCCGGTGAACTAAACGATGAAGGTACTAATGCTCTGATGAGTGATTACATCCGCGAACAGGAAAAAACCGTTTGGATGCTTTCGTCTTACCTCAAAAAATAATGCCTTGATAAGAGAATGTCTCAAAAGGTCGGTTAACAAAACCGGCCTTTTTTCGTTTAGTTGAAAAAGCCTCCGCTATGAAACAAAATCTTAATGCCCTGATCAATGAAACCAGTCCGTATTTGTTGCAACACGCCTACAATCCTGTAAACTGGTTGCCTTGGAATGACGAAAGCCTCGAAAAAGCCAAAAACGAAAACAAAATGATTTTGGTTAGTATTGGCTATTCTGCCTGCCACTGGTGTCATGTGATGGAACACGAATCATTTGAGGATGAATATGTTGCCAAGCTAATGAACCAGCATTTCGTTTGCATCAAGGTTGATCGTGAAGAGCATCCCGATGTGGATCAGTTTTTTATGGGTGCAGTGCAATTGCTCAGCGGCAGAGGTGGCTGGCCGCTCAACTGCTTTGCCTTGCCTGATGGTCGTCCGGTTTGGGGCGGAACATATTTCAGAAAAGAACAGTGGATCAGTGTTTTGCAACAGTTGCAGGAGTTGTTTCAAAACCAAAAAGGCGATCTGGAAGAACAAGCCCGTCAACTTACCGAAGGCATTCGCCAAAATCAGTTTGCTGCAAAAATTGACGTGAAAGAAACAAACCTGGCAGCAGCTTTTAAAAAGGCAGCAAACGCATTAATAAATCAACTGGATGATAAACAGGGCGGAACACTTGGTGCTCCAAAATTCCCGATGCCGGATTTGTTGATGCTCCAATTTGAGCTTTCGGCTCAGACGAGTGATAAAGCATTGGAGAATCATGCGCTTTTTACCCTCGAAAAGATGGCGCGTGGTGGCATTTATGATCAGATCGGTGGTGGATTTGCCCGTTACTCAGTGGATGCACGCTGGCATGTGCCGCATTTCGAAAAGATGCTTTACGACAATGCGCAATTGATTGGACTTTATACCGAAGCCTGGAGAAAAACCCAAAATCCATTTTTTAGGGAAATTGTGGAACAAACCATTGACTTCTGCCTGCGCGAATTGCATGATACGGAAGGTGGTTTTTTATCAGCGCTGGATGCCGACAGCGAAAAAGTGGAAGGCAAGTTTTATGTCTGGACCAGCGAAGAATTTAGTACCGTATTAGCAGAAGATGCTCCACTTTTACGAAAGTATTTTCAGATTGATCAGGAAGCTTTATGGGAAGATGGTAACAATGTGCTTGTTCGTCCGGAAGAAGATGCAGTTTTTGCCTCTCAAAACGGCCTTGATTTGGAAGTTTGGATGCAAAAACTGGCTGATAGCAGAAAAAAGCTTTTTGACTTTCGCGAACAACGTATTCGTCCAGCAACGGACGACAAACGCCTGCTTTCGTGGAATGCCTTGATGATAAAAGCCCTGGCCAGAGCAGCCGTGGTTTTTGAGCGCAACGACTGGTTGCAAACTGCTATCAAAGCCAATGATTTTATTCAGCAAAACATGCGTACTACCGAGGGTGGATACTACCGCAGCTGGAAGGATGGAAAAGCAAAAATAGATGGATTTCTGGATGATTATGCCTTCCTGGTTCAGGCATTGTTACAGCTGTATTATGCTACGGCTGAAGTACGTTTTGCCTTGGAAGCAGAAGCAATTTTGAGTTTTGTATTCAAATCGTTTTATGATGAATCACAGCAAAGTTTTGCCTACACCTCATCAAAAAGTCGAAAGCTTGCTGTTACTACTTTCGAAAATCATGATAATGTGATTCCTTCGTCTAATGCAGCCATGGTGCAGCTTTTGATCAGTCTGGGTTTGATATTCGAAAAGCAGGATTACCTTCATTTAGCCGAGCAGATGCTCCATCAGCAACTTGACGCCATGCAGCAATTTCCCACAGCTCACAGTCATTGGCTGCAGGCTTTGATGCGGCTTGAACAACAAACCCTGATTGTAGTAAAAGGAACTGAAAGTTTGTCTTCATCGCTTATGCTGCAGCAAAAACTTTCATCATCCATTCCTGTGCTTGCTTCATTGGAAATAGGAATACCGGTGGTTGATGACAAACCAGCCAAGGCCGAACGCACAAGCTTTTATCTCTGCGACAGGCACGGATGCAGGCCGGCAATTGCTGCTGTTGATGAGTTATTGCATGAATTGAATGATCAGAATTAAAGGATATTCAAACGATTGGCATCTTGTTTTAAAAACACAAAAAACATAATTGAAAAAGCCCAAAGACTTGATCCGCCATAACTTATAAATGGCAACGGGATGCCAATCACAGGTACCAAACCGATCGTCATGCCGATGTTGATGGCAAAATGAAAAAACAAAACCGAGGCAATGCCATAGCCATAAATACGGCTGAATGCAGATCGTTGTCGCTCGGCTAATATTATCAAGCGCGAAAGCAATAGCAGATAGAGTAAAATCACTGCTGTAGTGCCAATAAATCCCCATTCTTCGCCTACGGTACAAAAGATAAAATCAGTGCTTTGCTCTGGCACAAAATTATACTTGGTTTGCGTGCCCTGCAGAAATCCCTTACCCGTAAACCCACCCGAACCGATGGCAATTTTTGATTGATTTAGGTTATAGCCAGCACCCATCAGGTCTTTCTCCAAACCCAGCAACACATTGATACGCGTACGCTGATGCGGTTCAAGGATTTTTTCGAAGGCGTAATCAACACTAAAAACGAAGGCAACTCCAACAACAAGTATAGCCAGCATTTTGGTGATATTAGACCGGTTTCTCCTGATCATCAGTAAAGAAATGCCAAATAAAACTGCCAGACCACCAATCACATACCATTGTCCGAAGTAAAGTGTTAGCACAAACAAAAAGGCTGCAATTCCACCGATTACCATAAGCGCTCCCGACATGCCTTCGCGGTACAGAACCAAAATAAACACCGTAAACACAAGTGCTGAACCCGTATCGTACTGGGCCAGAATTAATACTGCTGGCAACCCTATGATAGCAAAAGCCGTGAGTCTGGTTTTCCAAAGACTGAGATCGCGATTAAGTTTTCCAAGATAAGAGGCAAGTGCAAGGGCTGTTGCAAATTTGGCAAACTCAGCCGGCTGAATGGCAAAGCCACCAATTTGAAACCAGGATTTTGACCCTGCAATGGTTGATCCAAAAAGTAAAACTCCTACAAGCATCAACATCACAAAGGTGTAAATGGGGTAGGCAAACACATTAAAAAATTTGGCGTCAATCATTAAAATCACTGCACCCAGAAACAGCGACAAGATAATCCAAAGCAGTTGTTTTCCATACCGTTGCGACATATCAAAAATACTGCTGTGATTTTCATCGTACACAGCCGAATAGATCATCACCCAGCCCAAAAGCATCAGAATAAGATATAGAGACAGGCTCAGCCAGTCGATCGAACTTACGCGGCTTTCTCTGATCATGGTGTTTTTTTATTAGGGCTTGTTTCCATCATTCTTTTTTCAAGTGCCGGGCGATTTGATTTTCCTTTGAGGTAGCGCTCAATCATCAGCGTGGCAATTGGAGCAGCCCAGGTGGATCCATATCCCGCGTTTTCCACAACGACCGCCAAAGCGATCCTTGGATTGTCGTATGGTGCAAAAGCAATAAACATGGAATGGTCATCACCATGCGGATTTTGCACTGTTCCGGTTTTCCCTCCGGCCTGTATGCTGTCGATTTTGTAGTAACGGGCAGTTCCGTGATCTCCCTCAAAAACATCGAGCATAGATTGTTTTACGATCTCGAAATGTTCTGACGAAACGCCTGTTTCAATTTTCTGTTTATAGGTTTCCGGCAGATTTGTATCGCCAACGATCGATTTGAGCAAGTGTGGTTTATAATAAAATCCTTTATTACCGATAATAACAGCCAGATTTGCCAGTTGAAGCGGCGTGACCAAAATTTCGCCCTGCCCGATGCTTAGCGAGCGCACAGTGAGTGCATTCCAGCTGCCACGATAAAGCTTATCAAAATAAGCACTTGATGGGATATTGCCAGTTAGCTCAAACGGAATATCGGTATCGAAGGCCACACCCAGGCCAAACTTATGCATGGTTTCGAACCAGTAATCGTAAGCGTCTTTGTGATCTTTAAATTTTGAGCTGTAGAGTGTGTTTCGAAAAGTATTCCAAAAATAAGGATTACAACTGTTTTCCATGGCTTCGAGCAAGGCAAGCGGACTTTTGTGGTTGTGTGTGCATTTGATAGGTCTGCTTAACTTTCCCTGACAGGTAAATTCGGTGTGTTCGTTGATTGCGCCAATATTGAGCGCAGTTAGTGCGTTGATCATTTTGAAAGTTGATCCTGGTGGATAGCTGCCACTTATAGCTCTGTTGATGAGTGGTTTGAGGCTGTCCTGCTGAAGTGCCTTATAATTTTGCCCTCTGACCCTGCCAACCAAAAGATTGGGATCAAATGAAGGACTGGTAATCAGTGATAAGATTTCACCACTCGAAGGTTCGATAGCTACGATGCTACCCGTTTTACCGTTCATCAGTGCTTCGCCATACGCCTGTAAGTCGGCATCCAGTCCAAGCACCAGATCTTTTCCTGCTATCGGAAGGGTATCGTATCGCCCATCCTGAAAACTGCCTTTCTCACGGTTATACACATCCACCATCACAATTTTGAGGCCTTTGCTCCCACGCAACTCTTTTTCATAAAACCGCTCGATGCCTGATTTGCCGATATAATCTCCGGAGGCATAATAGGAATCACGATCAATATTACGCTGGTCCACCTCGCCCACATCACCCAGCACGTGCGCTGCAATGGGTTGAGGATAATGTCGCAAAGTTCTGGCCTGAAAATAAAATCCCGGAAAATGATAGAGTTTTTCTGCAATATAGCCATAATCTTCTTTGCTAATCTGCTCCAGAAAAACAGAAGGACGATAGCGTGAATAATTACGGGCTTTGCTTAAACGGGCATTGAAATCTGATTTTTCTATGGCAAGTAACTGGCAAAACTCGTTGGTGTCAAAAGCTTTCACCTGTTGCGGAATAACCAGCAAATCAAAAGCCGCTTCATTATAAACTAGTAAGTTGCCTTTGCGGTCTAAAATTTTACCGCGTGCCGGATATTGGGTTATATAGCGCAAAACGTTGTTTTGGGAGGAGAGTTTATAGGAATGATCAACAACCTGCAAAAAAAACAGCTTGATAATAAAAATCAAGGCTATCGTACTAAAAATAAACAATATAACAGCCTTGCGGCCCGATAAGTTTCTTTTGATCATTGTTGCAGCTTTCCACTGCAAAAATAAGCATTCCGCTGTGAGGTGAAATTTAAATATCCGTTGCCGTTGAAAAGGAAAATTGAAATAAAATGCCGGAAAAAGAATTCTATGCTTTAAAACACCTTTTCGTCAGTTAGGTTGCCATTTTCGTCCCACATATACCAGGTACCAGATTTTTGGCCGTTATTGTAGGTCATTTCGTAGCGAAGTGTTCCTTTGTCGTCCCAGATAAACCATTTGCCATGCTTTTGATCATTTTGGTAATTGGCCTCGGCAGTTTTGATTTCTGACGCATTGTATTTGGTCCAGGTTCCATGTTTTTTGCCATTTCTCCAGGCTCTTTCTTCACGAATTTTTCCGTTTTCAAAGTACCAAACCGACATGCCGTCTTCAACGCCCATTACAAAATTCCGTTCCGATTCCAGTTGCCCTGAAGCATAATAGGTGGAGTGTTTTCCCGTAAACACCTTACCATTTTTATAATACACATCTTGTTTATTTTCCAGATTTTGGGCAAAGATTCCGCTTATCGAAATCAGAAAAACAGCCAGTAAGGCAATCCATTGGGGTTTTGTCTTTTGCATAGCTTTCGTATTCTCAATCATTTTCTGTTTATCATAATCAAAGTTACTACATTTTTGGCCTTTAGCATTCTATAAAGATTAAGTTAAAATCATTCCAAACAAAGTGAAGATGAGCAAAATAAAAAAGACAAACCGATTTCAACAGTTTGTCTTTGAAATATGAACACTTTTTAGAATTTAATTTCCTTCAGGATTCAGCTTGATTTCAACGCTGTTGGCGTGTGTATCAAGACTAAGTTTTGAAATCAGGACTTCTTTGTAAGAGATGTAATTCACTTTTACGTTGTATTCGCCCTGCTGCATATTTTCGATGGTGAAATGACCTTCCAAGTCAGTGTAGGCTTTGGTGTCAGTATTTTCAATTTCTACCACTGCACCAACCAGTGCTTCACCGGTTTCCGCATCTAACACAGTGCCGGTCATCATTACAGCAGCTGCAGGAGTTTCTTTGGCTACAGTTGCACCATCTTTACTGTTTGAAGCCACCAATGTGATGCTGCCTAAGGCAAGAACCACTACAAGAATCAGGTATTTTTTCATGATATTCATTTGCTTTTTAATGTGCAGCAAAGATAGTATCAGGCTGTGGCTGACTGTGTTAATTTAAGATTAACTTTGATTTAGCAATGGGTTAACTTAACGTTAAGACATCAGTGGGCAAGCAGTTGTTAAAAATCCAAAATGATAGGTGGTGTGCTTACAACATTACTTTTGTTGAGTGCACGATCGATAAGCTGCACTTCAAACTTGATGGTATCGTAATCAGAAAGTGGATTATTGATAAATACTTCATCTTCGATAACCCCTTTAATAGCTTCTGTTTGATTTTTTGGAATAAGCGGAGGGATGCGTGCATTAAAGGTGGAAGAATCAGGATTCACTTCAACAAATTCGCCCTGCTGTTGCTCATAATAGCGGATGATAAAGTTGTAGTAATACTCACCTGATTTTTGGTATGGAAATGATGTATCGCCCTGATCCAAGCCGATATCGCCGTCTCCATCGGTGTAGCCTATTCGCAGCAAGCCTGTATTTATTTCGCCTGTCTGGCTGTCCTGCAAAAACACAAAGCCCTCAAAAGTAATCACCGGTTCAAGGGGATATTCTTCTTCTTTGCGGCAGCCAATGATCAGGATCAATCCGAAGAGGATAAACAGAATAAAGCGTAATTTTGTAATGTATTTTTCGCTTGATAGGCGGGATAAAAATACAACAATCTTGCCGTTTATGAAGTTAGGTGCTGCTTTTGTTCAGGATATTTTTAAGTTGAAAACGGCTCGGGATTTTGAATCTCTTGCCCTGGAGTTGTTTCGCTATCAATACCATAATATTCTGGTTTATAAGCAATTTTGCGACTTTTTAGGTCGCGAACCCGAAAAAATCAATTCCTGGAAAGACATTCCTTTTATGCCGGTTGATTTTTTTCATTCGCACCGCATCAGTGATCAGAAAAACAGGGCTGAACTTATTTTTTCGAGCTCAGGGACCACGGGTTCAGCCACCAGCTATCACGAAGTTCCCTTTCCGGCAATTTACGAAACTAGCTTTAGCAAAGGCTTTCAGCAATTTTATGGTGATATCAAATCCTATTGCATCCTGGCTTTACTGCCTTCTTACCTCGAACGGAAGGGCTCGTCGCTGGTTTATATGGCCGACAGGCTGATAAAAGACTCAGCGCATCCATTAAGCGGGTTTTATTTAAATGAACTGGAAAAGCTGCATCAGCAACTTCAGGTTTTGAAAAGAGAAAAACAAAAGACGATTCTATTGGGTGTAACTTATGCCTTGCTTGATCTGGCAGCGCAGTTTCCAATTGATTTTCCTGAGCTTATCGTTATGGAAACGGGCGGCATGAAAGGTCGTCGAAAAGAGATGATCAGGGAGGAGGTTCATGATCAGCTGAAAAATGCATTTCAGCTGCCTTCGGTTCATTCTGAATACGGCATGACGGAACTTTTGTCGC
>Ga0334893_1000201_pt1 | contig 98508 bp, 88 predicted proteins | sample GraSluR3_MG_5_FD_207218 | JGI IMG/M metagenome (GOLD analysis project Ga0334893, IMG submission 207218) | Sludge microbial communities from methane-producing bioreactor in Wageningen University, Netherlands - Granular Sludge_09_05-R3 | ecosystem: Engineered > Bioreactor > Anaerobic >...
CAGTTCTAAAACAAGAGCAGAGGTATTGGCATTTCTGGAAAGTTAACAGAAGATTCAACGCCATCAAAATTCTGTAATTGTTGATGGCGTTTTATTGTTGAGTAGGAAAAACATGGGAAGTTAGCATCATAGCATGCCACTAAAGCCGGTTTAACGGTCTTCCAATCGACCGGATTAAGAAAAATAGCATCAACACCTTCTTCAATCATGTCTAAAATCTGTTGATTTTGCTTTAACTGATCTTGAGAAGGATCTCTTGATATTAATATATCTCCATTTCCTTCAACCACTTCTTTTATACTATTATTAAGAACAACAAAATAGGGATTATTCATCGTCATATATGTTGCCCCAAATACTCTGGGTTTATTTTCGTTTTTTAACTCTCGAGGACTTATATTTATCAAAATTCCTGCAAATACAAAAATAAATAACAACATACTTGCGATTAAAATTTTAGAATGCCTCATTATGTTCCACCTTAATTCCTTTCTATTTCTTGGTTACTAGATAAAGATAACTCCCATCAAAACAATTTAAGGGAGTTATACCTTTATAATTATAACGTATTTACCGGTTTCCGTCTATTATGCGTTCTTTTTATTTTTTAGGAAGTCAATAAACACTGCTAGCAAAATCACTGTCCCTTTTACAACATATTGCCAAAACGAATTTACATTTAATAAATTTAATCCATTATTAAGCACCCCGATTATAAGCCCTCCAATAATCGTTCCACCGATTCTTCCTGAGCCTCCGGCCATACTTGTACCACCAACAACAACTGCCGCTATTGCATCCATCTCAGCGCCATCGCCTGCTGTGGGTTGTCCTGAGTACATTCTTGAAGCAAGAATTACGCCTGCAATCCCAGCCATTAATCCGGAATATGCATGAACTAAAAATTTTACACGCGCAACTTTTATTCCAGAAAATCTTGCCGCTTCCGGGTTTCCACCTACTGCATATATATGGCGTCCTAGTTTCGTTTTATTCATTATAATACCCGTCATAATCAATACAATAACCAAAATAATAACTGGTGTAGGGACTGGGCCTATATAGCCGGCACCTAAAAATTGCCATTCTTTTGTAACCACACGGACAGGAGAACCTCCTGTATAAACATAAGCAAATCCTTTAATTATATTTAATGTTGCTAATGTAGTAATAAATGCAGGTATAGTCGTTTTTGAAATAACCAAGCCATTAAACATACCCACTAAAACTCCGATAGTTATTCCTAAAAGTATGGCGATCATAATCGGCAAGTTATATCTAGCCACACCACCTGCCGCAATAACGCCTGATAGCGCAATGATTGATCCTACTGATAAATCTATTCCACCTAAAATAATAACCATGGTCATACCACAAGCCAATAATAAATTTGAAGATATTTGCCGTAAAACGTTAAAAATATTTTTTTGTGTCGCAAACGATTCTCGTGTAGATGGGTTTATTGCTAAAAATGCACATAATAATATAAAAGCGATTATTATTCCAATATTATTTTTTATAAAAAACAAAAAATTTTTTTTTGTATTTATGAGAAAACTATTCCCCTGTGTTACATGTGTTGACATAGTATTTCCTCCATTTCTATTCTTTTGTCGCTAATGCCATAATACGTTCTTGAGTCACTTCTGTATGATTTAGGCATCCGGTCACTTTTCCATGACTCATAACATACACACGATCACTCATATTAATGACTTCAGGTAATTCAGAAGAAATCATTATTATCGAAACTCCTACCTGTACTAACTGATTCATAATTGAATATATTTCTGATTTTGCCCCAATATCAACACCTCTTGTTGGTTCATCTAAAATAAGTATTTGTGGATTTGTTGCCAGCCAACGTCCAATCATAACTTTCTGTTGATTTCCACCTGATAAATTATTAATTATTTGTTCTTGATTTGGTGTTTTTGTTGCCATCATATCAATATATTTTTGAGTAATTTCTCGTTCTTTTTCATCATCATTAAAAATACCTTTAATAAATGTATCCAACACTTGAATTGTAGAATTAAAGCGTATATCACGAACGCGATATAGCCCTTCTTTTTTACGATCTTCTGGTACAAGTCCAATTCCTAACTTCATTGCATCTTGTGGCGAGTTTATTGTAGCCATTTTTTGATTAATCTTCACATTTCCTTCAATTATATTTGACAACCCAAAAATACATTTCATTAATTCAGTTCTTCCTGAACCCACTAAACCAGCAAAACCTATTATTTCTCCTTTCCTAAGTTCAAAAGAAGCTTTTTCAATCATTTTTCCGTCAGAAATATTTTCACACTGCAAAATGATGTTTCCTGGAGCATTGTATGTCCGTTCATAATAATTATTTAATTCTCGACCGACCATTTTTGCTATCAAAGCATCTTTTGTCGTATTTTTCACAACTTCTGTGCTTACATATGTCCCATCACGAAGGATTGTTACGCGGTCACAAATTTCTTCTAGTTCACTCATTTTGTGAGAAATGTAAATGATTCCAACGCCTTTTTTTGTAAGATTTCGAATCATTTCGAACAAAAAACTGACTTCTTTGTCTGAAATTGAAGAAGTTGGTTCGTCCATGACTAAAATTTTTGAATCGTATGATATCGCTTTAATTATTTCAACCATTTGTTGCTGTGCTATCGTAAGATTTTTTATCAGTTCATCGCTCGATATATTGAGTCCATAAACTTTCATTAATTCATCTGTTTCCTGATTCATTTTCTTAATGTTTATAAATTTCCCAATAAGTGGTTCTCTTCCTAAAAAAATGTTTTCAGCCACTGTCATATGAGGCACTAAAACAAGTTCTTGATGAATAATCGATATTCCATTAACTTGTGCATCCTTTACCTCTTTAATATCTACTTCTTTTCCATCAATTAATATTTGCCCTTCATCAAGACTATATATTCCACCTAAAACTTTTATTAAGGTTGATTTTCCTGCACCATTTTCTCCGAGCAATGCATGGACTTCACCTCGTTTAAGTTCAAACTGAACATCATTTAGGGCTATAACACCAGGAAACCTTTTGTGAATATGTTTCATTTCAACTAATTTGTTTTCCAAAGTATCACCTCTTCCAAAAATATTTGTAGATAAGGTGTATATCAAATGATATACACCTTATAATAGTCAACTTATTGCCAACCATCCGTTCCAAATTCATCAACATTTTCAGATGTAATCAAAAATGTCTCAACCGGATATCTATCTTCCACAGAATTTCCTGACAAATATTGATACATTACTTCTACAGATTTTTCTGCAATCCCAATTGGAGACTGTGCTCCAGTTCCAGCAATTAAAGAATCAGCGTTTGTTAACTCTGCTTTAATATCAGGTGAACCATCCACACCATAAATCAAGCACTCTGACATACCTGCGGCATTGGCTGCCGCTAAAGCTCCTAACGCGGTAGGATCATTTCCACCAAATATTGCAACTACATCACCATGCGCCTGTAATAAGTCTTCTGTTATTCCCATAGATACTTCTAAATTACCTTTTGCATCTTGTTGTGCTACAACATTAAAATTTTTGCCTTCAATGGCATCAACAAAACCATTTGTTCTATCAGTAATTGAATTCATTGTTGGTGAATCTAATATAATAATATCTCCACCTTCTGGATACTTTGATACTAAATCTTCTCCACATACAAAACCTGCATTATAGTTATCTGAACCCACATAAGAATCTACGTAGCTTAAGTCAGCAACCTCAGTATCGAAATTTATAATTGGAATTCCTGCTTCTTTTAACATATCTAATGCAGGTAATATCCCTTCTGCTTCTGCTGGGTTTAGGAAAATTGCATCAATGCCTTGTGTTATCATATCTTCAATTTGAGTAATTTGAAGCATGACATCGTTCGCCGGATCTGTTGCAATTAATTCGTCGCCGTTTGCCTCAACTTCATTACGAATTGTTTCTTCCAAAATAACAAAGAAAGGATTTGTCCCATCCATACAAGTGTAACCAAATTTATAACTTTCTTTATCTCCACTTGATTCATTCACGGCATCTTGAGCTTCCTCTACCATTTCACTTCCTACATCATTTGCTGCTCCTGCATTGTCGGTCACTTCATTTTCACTATTTGAACATCCTCCAACTACACCAATGACCAATACTAGTGTCAAGATAATTCCAATAATTTTTTTTAGCATATTTTGTTCCTCCCTAATTAAATGATTATTATTTAGTTTACATTTGAAATGATATAGGAAATGTAATACCTACACATCTGAGATATGTAATGTAAATTATATGACATTTGTCAGGGTGCTTATTATATATGTAAGATCTTAAAATATATAGCGTTTCATTTTTTTGAATTTTTCGTTTTCTTGCTCCTGCATAATATGACAAAAAAAATAACTTGCGAAAACATCTCACAAATTATTGGTAGTCAAACTCTCTATTTATTTTGAATAAAACTCCTCATATGTCCCAATTTCAGAAAAATCAATCGAATAATTTAGTTCATCATTTTTAGTGAAAATAACACTGTCAATTCCATATTTTTCCAACATCTCATACGTCACAAGAACACCTTCTTCAATTTCAAAAACTTTTCTTAAAAGCCATTCGCCTAAGACACTATTAGGATTACTCATTATAGCTTTCCCATCCGCCTGACATACCTTGGCCGGAATTTCTTTGTCATCAGGCAATTTTAAATTAAAAATCGTTTCTCGAGGCGGGAAAAAACCTGCCGTTCTTTCTCGGTCTTCTGCCGGGTATGGAATATATATTTCATTTGGGTTACGCTTCCGTCCTCTGGCATTCCATTGATTTAATCCACTTTTCTCATATACTTTTTTAGTTCCATCACTTGCTGATGAATATAGTCTTAAACAAATTTTATTTTTATAGTCCGGAATATATGGTTCTTTAAATGATTTTATCGCAACTTGATCACTTAGCTTCATTAAGTAATCAAATGGATCCTCCATAATATCTACCTCAAAGGAGTCCAGAATAGTACAATTTTCAAAAATCATATATAATGTATTTTTCGATGTACTGAAATGATATTCATGTTTACCATCAGTAAAATAGGTATTATTGTTATTTCCTCTATCTTTAATGATAGCAATATTTTCAATATCAATCTCATCAAATGCGTATTCTATAACCTGCATAAAGCCAGGTACTCTTTTTATTATATGATAAATCATCTGATTAATATCATACATATTTTTAGTAACTCTTATTCTTTCATTTCTGTATTCTGCAATTTTTTTCACTAAAGTCAAATCATTCAATGTACTATAAGTGTGTCTTAATCTGCCAAATTCTGCAACTTTTTGATCATCACGTCCAACCCATGTTTTTAAACCAATTCCGACTGCATTTTTTTTTGCATCTGCAGAACAATCCACTCTTGCCAGGTTTTCTGCACTAAAATACTTACAAAAAATATTTTCATGTGCTCTATATGGTAAATAAGGAGCTTCACTTTCAGAAAACAATCTTGTCAAATTTCCAATGATCTTAAGCATTGCTTTATATTCATTTCTTTGTTCATCTGTTTGATTTAAATAAAACATGTCTTACACCTCACTAGTTATCCATCATTAACAAAGAGCTATACCGCTCTTTCTATTTGAATGTCTTGAGTAATTGCTTTCATTATTTGCTCCGCTATTAATTCTACTACTGGTACAACAACTGAATTCCCCGCTTGTTTATACAATCTGGTATTGGACAAATATTCCGGCAAAACATACCCTTCTGGATAGCCTTGTAAATTAAAACACTCTCTTGGCGTAAGCTTTCTAATACCATACTTCGATATTATCAAAGGAACGTTGTGCCCTCCAGTACCCATATTCGCAGTCAAGGTTGGACATAAATCCGACTTATTTTCTCGAACGTATACTCGCCTCCATTGATATATAGTATCTTTTCTCTTTACGTTTTCTTTTAATTCATTATAAAATTTGCATTTATCTTGTGTATAATAATATTTTTCGTCGACTTTGCTATTATAGTGAATAAAATTATTTAAAGTACTTGTTAGCTCCTGTGGCTGTGGGAATTCAAAATTTTGAAGACTTCTTTCATCTTTAAAGGCTACAATATATATTCGTTCTCTATTCTGCGGAATATTTCCATATTCACTTGCATTTAAAACTTTGTACTTTACGTGATAACCGTTAGTTTCCAAGGCTTCCAAGATAATTCTAAACGTTTTACCTTTATCATGACCTAGCAAGTTTTTTACGTTTTCAAGAAATAATACGGGAGGTAATTTATTCTCAATAATTCTCATCAAATCAAAAAAAACATTGCCTCGTTCATCGTTAAACCCTTTTCTATATCCCGCCACACTAAATGCTTGGCACGGAAACCCAGCTAGCAATATATCTGCTTCAGGAATATCTTTAGGATTTATATTTCGTATATCATTAACAACTAGTTCATTAGAGAAATTAGCCTTATATGTCTGCGCTGCATATGCATCAATTTCATTTGCCCATATACAATCAAACCCAGCACTTTCAAACCCTAAATCAATTCCTCCAACACCAGCAAAAAAACTTATCGCTTTCATTTTTTCAGCTCCTTAAAATATGCAATATTACAATAACATTCGTTCAAATTTTAATTAATATAATTGTCCGTATTTTAAATACATTCAATGTTGCTATTATATCATATTCTGTAATCTTATACAGTCCTGATTAATTAATAAAATCCCCTAATCTTCCAATGGAATATATAAAGTATACCACAGGAACGTATGTTTGTTCAACGCATATAAATATATTATTCATCGCTTTGTTGCCAAAAGCACTTATCAAAATATTCATATGAAAATGTTTGTCGTTTGCTAATTTGATATTCTATAGTATAATTTAATTATGATTTAAACCTCAAAACTAATTATATTTAAACGAAAGGAAAATAAGAACATAGAAAATGCTATGAATGAAATTATTCCCGATAATATAGATGCACTAAAGGAGTTAGCAAACTGAAGCGTAAGCCAAATGGCTTACGCTTTTGTTATTGGACATAGTATTTAATAGCATCTCTTAAAAACTTGGTCGTCCCTTTATTCTCTGGGTCATAATAGGCACTAAAGCGTTCATCTGCTACATACATCTCAGCCACGCCCATATGTGCTTCTTTTGAATACTTATCCCAGTAAAAGCTAAGCCATTGTCTATGCAAATCTGCCGTTCTTTGTCCTTCTTCCCCTGACGGATTTCCTGATTCAAAGGCTTTTTTTAGAGATTCCAATACAGCCTCTTCAAGTCGTTTAACTTGATTATAGTCTTCTTCAGACATGTTCATCATCTTGGCATTGGACTTTTCAACAGTCTTTTCACCATACTTTTCACGTATTTCTTGGCCATATTTCTCTTCATTATCTTTAATGAGCTGCTTTTTAAATCCTTGGAATTTTTCTTGATCATTCATTGTTGTTTTTCTCTCCTTTGACCTTATCGTTTTGTTGACATTATCAATCAGTTGATTAATTTGCTTCTTTTTTTCAAGAAGCTTTTGCAGATGGTCTTGCAGTGCTCCTAGCTCATCAAAATCGGGAGCTTCAAGTATTTTTTGGATTTGGACAAGCTCAACACCCATCTCTTTATAAAATAAAATCTGCTGCAAGCGATCGATTTCATCTGCACCGTATATTCGATATCCTGATGTATTTATCCTTGCCGGCTTAAGAAGACCTATCTCATCATAATATCGTAATGTTCGTGTGCTAACGCCTGCTAATTTTGCTAATTTGCGCACTGTATATTCCATCGTTTCACCTCCTGATATACTTATGATAAAGGCTTACGTAACGTCAATGTCAAGAAAAAAGTTTTTTCACCGGAATCCAAATCTCACTTCTATATTTAGGATTATTCGTGTCCGGACTGGCATTCCATAAGATTTCCGGTCCCTGAATCGCTTCGTATCCAGAAGACGGGAACCATTCTGAGTATATCCTCCCCCATACATTCTGAAGTGTTTCCGGAAACGGTCCAACCGATTCGAATACCGCCCATGTCCCAGCATCAATATTTAACACATCAAATTCTTCCGACTCTCTAGTCGAACTTGCTACTCCAATATAGTGGTCCAACTCACCTTTTTCTTGCATTCTTCCCTCTGAAAAATTAGTAGATGCACTGATAATACCTTTTGGCTCCACATCTGACATTGCTTTTAATTGTTGAATAATCTCTGGTGTTAATAAGTCCGACATTTTTGCAATCTCCGTGTTAACCCCCTCAAAAACAATCGGAACTTTTTTCTTAAAACCCACTAGTCTAAATGTTTCTTTTTCTACAATACGATAGTTCATCTCGCATCCTCCTTTGATTGATAATTGAAAGGTCATTCGAGGAAAAGCTTTTAATTGTGTATCCTCGCTTCTTGCTTTAGAAGGTAGAATACCGTGCATGGCATAAAAAGCACGAGAAAATGCATCTGCTGAATTATAGCCGTATTTAACAGCTACATCAATTATTCGCATACTTTTATCTTTCAAATCAAGTGCTGCTAAAGTCATTTTTCTTCTCCGAATATATTCTGATAGACTTACACCGGATAGAAAGGAAAACATCCGCTTAAAGTGATACTCTGAACAGTAGGCAAGTTTGGAAACTTGCTTATAATCAATATCCTCACTTAAATGTTTTTCAATGTATTCCATTGCACTATTCATCTTATTTAAAGAATTCATCCAATAACCTCCTGTCATCACCCATATTATCAAAGAATGTATTTAGTCATCCAACAATCTGTGCACAACATAGTCGAGTCACGAGCATTGTTTCATTTAAAACTTGTTAATCTTACTTTATAAATGTCACCTGATTCCCTACACGCTTTATGGGTAATGATGGCTCTCCATCTGCATAACCTAATGATAAGCCACCGCATATTGTTTCGTTTTCTAAAAGACCTAGCTGCTGCATGTACCTTTTGATTTCTGCATGATCATCAAGCCAGTGAAGCTGATTAATCCAACAGGAAGCAACATTAAGTGAAGATGCAGCAAGCATCATATTCTCTAAAACACATGCACTATCTGCCATGGCATTACCATAGTCTTTTTGATTAGCTACCACGACCAACGTAGGGGCATTATAAGAAAAATCATATCCCCCTTTTATAGAAGCCTTAATAGAAGCTTGAAGACTTTTATACATCCCATCCTCCAAGGTCATTTGACTAAATGCTTGCTCTACTAACTTTTTCAGCTCTTCAAGTACTTCTTGTTTTTGGATAACAATAAGGTGTGTCGTTTGATTATTTCCACCACTTGGTGCATAACGGCCTGCTTCTAGAATACTCATTAATTCACTATCTAGAATCTGTTTCGTTTTATACCGTCTTATGCTTCTTCTACTTTTAATATTTTTTATAATCTCATTCATTATAGTTCCTCCCAGACAAGTACTCTTTCATACAATTTTAACCCCTAACATCCCTACAATCTCAGCTGCTTGAAACATATTAATTTTAGCGCCTTCTAGCTCCGGTAATCCTTCTGATAACATGATTCCTTCGATATCACATGTCGAAAGGTCAACTTCTTTTAAGGATGTTTTATAGAAATCAACACCTTTAAAATTCGTATCCGATACACTTGTTTTTTTCAATGTGACACTTGAAAAAAAGGCTTTTTCAAACTTAGTTTCTTTAATATCTCCATTTTCCCATACAGATTGAGCTGTATTCGCATAGTTCATAGAGCAATTTTGAATGGTTAGCTGTTTAAAATGGCTGTTGCTAAAATTAGCACCGTCGCCTTTACTGTTCATCATTATAGCTTTTTTCCAAAAAGTATCGATGAAGGTACAATTTGAAAAATCGCAGTTTTTAAATGTCACATCATAGAATCCACATTTGGTAAAGTCACAATGAATGAATCGACATTTCTCAAAGTTTACCGTTTCAAAATCAATGGAGGACACATCCACGTCTTCCAAGGTTTCACTTTCAAACGTTATATTTTTTATGGTATTTTCATCGTCAATCCTTACCTCTGGAATTTTTTCTGCTAGCATAAGAAATCCTTTCTTTTAATATGATTTTATTTCTTCCTATAATAACATATAATAACATGTTCAGCTTGTCCACTTGGCTTTTTAAATACATTGTCTTATATTTTTAAACATGATAAACTATATACATGATATTTTATCTGAAACCAAAGATAAACAGTTGAAAAAGGAGAGATTCAGTATGAAAAAATATGGGGAAAATTCAAGATTCAGAAAACTTATCTATTATATTTTAGGTGTTTTAGAGGTATTACTTGCTTTTAGACTTGTATTAAAGATTCTTGGGTCAAATCCCGAGAATATGTTTGTAAATGCTATATATACTTCTTCCAATATATTTTTAACGCCCTTTAGCGGAATATTTAGCAGTGTCGCAACTGAGGGAATAGAAACAAATGCAGTATTAGAACCGGCTGTTATTATTGCCATGATCGTCTACGCTCTTATCGTGTATGGTATCGTCAAATTAATTGAAATAATTATTAATCGTAGCGATTCAGACCTTGGATAATTATATTTTCCGATAGCATTAAAAGAAGCAGAGTAATTACTCTGCTTCCTCTAATTGGTATATCCCTCCATTAAAATCAAGAATGTACAACTCTTGGTTGGCATCAAGTCCAAATGAAGGAATCATTAAATCTGTCGATAATATTTGTTCATTTTGAACTTGACCTTCTTCATCTATCCACAGTCCCCATAGGGTTCCGGATATGAAATCTCCATAGACATATACGCCCAAAAGACTCGGTATGGATTCTCCATAATAGGTATATCCACCGGTTATGGATTGTCCTTGCGAATGTCCGTATTCATAAATCGGACCAATTGATTCACCTTCGATTGTTACACTAGCATCATAGGTGCTTGTTCCTTCATAGCGGGACCAACCATAATTTCCGCCATTTTCAATAACATCGATTTCTTCAATGGCATTTTGTCCGACATCACCTGCAAGCGTGATATCCCTATGTTGATCAAAACTAAACTTCCATGGATTTCGAAGTCCATAGGCATAAATCTCACCCATGGCACCTTCTTGTCCTGCAAAAGGATTATCCTCAGGCACCTGATAGACCATGTCATCTGATGATACGTTAACATCAATTCTTAAGATTTTCCCTAAGAGATTGGTTAGATCTTGTGCATTGTTATCCGGATCTCCTGCTGATCCACCATCTCCACTGGCGATATATAAGTAACCATCCGGTCCAAAGGCAATATGTCCACCATTATGGTTGGCATAGGGTTGGCTAAATTCAAAAAGCTGTTCTTGGCTATCTTGATCTGCAATATATCTACCATTATCTTCTTCTAAAGCTTCATAGGCAACAAGTTTTGAAAAGTAATCCTCTGTATAATACACAAAAAATCTTGGATCCTCCGGAAAGTCGGGATGAAAAGCAAGCCCTAATAGCCCCATCTCATTTTCTGCTGCATCAACTGTCTGAGTTAAATCCATAAAGATTTCAGATGTATCGTCTCTTGTGTCTATCCGTTTAATCAACCCTTGTTTTTCAACGATATAAACATATGGACTATCCTCATAATCATATGTCAATTGCAGTGGTTGGCTAAAATTTGTTTCCTCAAAAACAGGCACTAAATTATATGTTGTTAAATTAAATCCGTTAGCATAAGGATTTAAAGCTGTTTCTTCATCTGTCGTTTCTTCATCTGTCGTTTCATCTTCTGCCACTTGCTCGTCAATTTCATCTTGTAATTCATCTTGTAATTCGCCGACTTCTTCTTCTGTCGGTATATATTCGTTGATTGCGTCTTCGTTAATAAAATCCGAATCTTCACTACAAGCTGTGAACATAATACTGAGTATCACCGTGCTCAAAATTAATAGTATCCGTTTCATCAAATCACTCCAAACTTAAAACATTGCTGAGATTGATTTTCATTTACCTAATACTATTATACCATAAACTATTATAAATAAAAAAAGCATAATTATTATGCTTTTTTTATTTAATCACTTTTGCCTGCATCTGTGCTTGTATTGCAAGCTCTGCCGCTAAAAAGGCTTGATCTTGAGACATGGCCTTCTCTGTTCGATTGATACAATCAAGAATGAGTTGTTCAAAGAATGGAAAGCCAACTTTGCCTTCAACATTTATATATTGCTCGCCCTTTTTATTCACTAAGTAAACATGATTACCTCGTGAGTCTTTCGCAATATCTAGATATTTCCGCAACTCAATATACCCATCCGTTCCGAGAATAAGGGTTCGACCGTCTCCCCATGTTGATAATCCATCCGGAGTAAACCAATCCACTCGAAAATACATGCTAGTCCCTTGATCTGAGACGAGATTTGCATCTCCAAAATCCTCGAGTTCCGGATACATGGGATGGTTATAGTTTCCGACTTGGCTACTCACAACCTTGGCTTTATGAACATCTGCAAAGATTAAGAATTGATATATTTGATGACTGCCTATATCACAGAGAATTCCTCCGTATTTTTCTTTAAGAAAAAACCAGTCCGGACGGCTAGGTGCGTTTAATCGATGCGGTCCAAGACCAAGCACTTGAATCACTTGACCTATTGCACCTTCATCAATGAGCTGCTTGGCATAAATTGCACTTTCTACATGTAAATACTCGCTGTAATACACCATATATTTTTGTTGTGTCGCTTTGACGACGCGTTTGGCTTGAGCAATTTGTTCTAATGACGTAAAGGGTGCTTTATCCGTAAAATAGTCTTTTCCGGACTCCATAACTCGACATCCAATGCCACTGCGTTCACACGTAATTGCTGCAGAAGCAATGAGACGGGTCTGCGTATCTTGCAAGATTTTTTCAAAGGAATCCACCGGTGTAGCCATCGGATATTGTTTCAAAAATTTAGCGACACGTTCAACATCATCGTCATATACATATTTCAACCTAGCCCCGGCTTCAATAAGTCCTTTGGTCATTCCATAAATATGCCCATGATTTAAAAAGGCGACTGAAAAGATAAATTCGCCATCGTTTTTTTTCATATATTCATCCTTTTTTATCTGCTATTTGATTTTGCTTTCGGTATTCCTTTGGTGTCATTCCTGTTAATTCTTTAAACACTTTACCAAAATAACTTTGTGAGGTAAAGCTTAAATAATAAGAAATCTCGGATATGGGCCGATCCGAATACTTGAGAAGATTTTTTGCAATTTTTATTTTTTCTTTATGAATGTAATGAACAACGGTAATTCCTTCTGATTCCTTAAATAAGCGAGCTAGATAGGTTTCTTCAACACCAACATCTTTGGCAACATCTGCAAGACTGATTTTTTTTAGTATATTGATTGCAATGTCTTTTTTGCAATTATCTACATATGTATTAGAGACAAAACGCTCTTTCGCCATCTGTACTAACTGAGTAAATGCGATAATCGAGCGTTTTTGTACTTCTCTAATGGTATTAATATCTTCTGATTGTGCAATTTGTGTAAGAAAATTATCACTAAGTCGACAACTATCTTTAGCTGACACCCCGGCGTCTAATACCGATCTAGACAGTAATGTCACAATAGCAATCGCCATGTATTCTTCATTTTTTTTCAAGGAATAATTGGTTTTTATAGGGTAACGTAATTGAAGCTTGTCCAAGCTTTTTTGGGCTTTTTCTGTATCTCCACTGATGACAAGATCAATTAGCATATCTTCATTAATTGCTGTTTTGTTCTGAACCGTTTCATTTTGCTGGTTTAGTATAAGTTTAATTTTCTGAATTGCAAGCTCATTAATTAGGTTAGGTACATTCATACTTCTCCTCCTCAATTATTTAGTCACTCCTTTCATTATATCACGCTTGCATGAAAATTATTATTCAATTTTTTTACTAATTGATATTTGTCTTGAAAAATGTCAGTGACTCTAAAAGTTGTGAGGCATTGTCAATGATTTTATTCAAATCATTTTCTGTGTCTTTGGAAAGAGATTTTGCAGAACTGTTTACTGCACTCATATTTTCTACTACCTCACTCGTTACTTTAAGCAGATTTTCTGTTGTTGCTAAGATTTCTTCACTTGAAGCAGCTTGTTCTTCTGTCACTGATGCAATGCTTTCCATCGACATAGATAATTTTTCGATTTCGTCTAAAGATATTTTCATCCCTTTTTTTGTTTCCGTTGTCACATCAACAACTTTACCAATACTAACTTCGCTTGCTTTTACTTCATTAATTGCGCTATTTGAATGTTCGTTTAGCAGTTCAATAATACGCGTAATTTCACTTGACGCTTTATTTGATTCTTCTGCTAACTTTCGCACTTCTTCAGCAACAACCGAAAACCCTTTACCTTGCTCTCCAGCTCTTGCGGCTTCGATAGCTGCATTCAAGGCTAATAGATTTGTTTGATCTGCAATCTCTGTAATTCGATCAACAAATGCGCTAATATCATTTATTGATGTTGCAACATCGTTCATTTTTTTACTAATATTAACCGATTGCACTCGTACTTGATTGATCTCTGCATCAACACTTTCCATATTTTTTGCAACCTTCTCAGCAATTTTCTTGCTGGCCGTTGCTGACATAGAACTCTCTGTTGTTGCTTCAACCGAACTATTTGTACCTTTAGAAATTTCTTCAATAGCTATTGTTACATTACCTAGGGATTCTTCATTTTCTGAAGATAGGATTAAAGCTTTAGCAAGCTCTTCTTCAATGCTTGTGTTGTTGATTTTTGTGCGTTCAATCACTTCAAGTGCAATGGCTTTAAATGCATTCGCATCACTTAATACTTCATTAATGATTTTCCCCAGATTTTGTTCCATTGAACTAAGCGCTGCTCCCATTTCAGATAATTCATCTTTGCCCGACTGATCAAATTGAACCCTTAAATCACCCTTTCCAAAATCATTAAGTTTGCCAATATATTCAGATAAAGGCACTCGTATGCTTTGTGTTATAAAATATGTACTCAAAAATCCCACGATAAGGGCAAGCACAGCAATGAAGATAATAACAAAATACGATCTTGTTCTTGTTTGTTCAATGCCGTCTATCGCTATTCCTTCTGCATCTTCTGCTATCTTAGAAACCTCAGATGCAAGTTGACTTAATTCTTGAAACGATAGTTGTTGTTTCGCGCGTAGCTCTTTATAATTTCTTAATGCCAATAAATACTGCTCAGTACTTTCAATGGTATAATTTGCATAAATTTTAAAAGAAGCATCCGTACCTTTTTCGATGGCTGATTGCAGGGTATCTAAGCTTGTATTCAATAATCCTACCGCTTTATCATAGGCTTCATCATTTGAGGTATGAATGTAATTTCCAACTTCAACTTCACCTTTAAGAAAATAATCAAAACCATTATAAGCCGTTTTATAGACATCAAAAGCTTTTTCCATATTTTCAACATCACTTTGATATGTGACTGAATTGTCTTGAATACGTAGCACTTGATCCATTTGAGAATAAGCTTCGAATGCACTACTTTGTCGTACAAGCATGGCTTCATCCATCTGATTTTGTATATCAACCGCATTATTAAAGGCCTGACCAAATTGGTTCAGCAATGTTACCAAATTCGTCATTGCTTCTTTGTCCTGGTTTTTCTGCATATCTGCCATACTACTTGTCGAATAATATATTGCTTGCTGAATTTCTTCATTAACGCTATCTACCAAGATTTCATCCGGTGTTAGTTCATATTTTCTCACCGTTTCTCTGGCTAATAATGTATGATACTTTGCTTGAGATACTTTATTGACAATATTAACATCATTATTAATCAACTCAAAGTTTAACAAGCTATTTACACTGACGATTAACAACAAAATACTCATAATGATAAAACCAGCCATAATTCTCTGGCTAATCTTAAGTCTGCGAATCATTTTCACGTTGAGCACTCCTCTCTTTACATTCTAAAAACAACTTACACTGTGCTCAAGTCCCACTCTTCATGAATTTTAGGAACATCACTAATAAGGCGTTTTGTGTATTCCGCCTTTGGAGATAAAATCACTTCATCTGCAGTCCCTCTTTCCACAATATTGCCATTTTCCATAATATATACATGGTCCGATATATAATAGGCTAAACCAATATCATGTGTAATAAATATAATGGTCATTCCTATTTCTTTTTGAAGTTTCATCAACATATCTAAAATCGTTGCCCTTGAACAGGCATCAATCATTGATGTCGGCTCATCTGCCAATAAGATGCTTGGTCTTAGCAAAAAAATCCGAGCAATCATTAAGCGTTGCATCTGGCCGCCTGAAAGTTCAAAAGGATATTTATTGGTTAATTCTTCAAATTTCAGATTCACAAAAGAACAGGCTTCTGTCATCAACTCGATTTTTTTTGCTTTAGGTAATCCTCTATCGCCTCGCATATTAATACAATCTAATAATACTGTGTCAATTTTATGAAAAACATTATATGAGGAAAAGGGATCTTGAAATATTGCTTGAATATTTTTCCAATAGTCTTTTTTCTTTTTTCGCGTGCTTATATCGCGCAATTCACCTTTATAGTAGACTTCTCCTTCTGTTGTTTTTAATAACCCAAGAAGCATTTTAGCTAGCGTCGTTTTTCCACTACCACTCTCTCCAACGATTGAGACTAATTCGCCTTCTTCAAATGCAAAATCAATATGATTCACAGCAACAGTTTTCTTGTCACCCATACCAAAGACTTTGGTTAAATTCTTTCCACTTAAACATAATTTTTTATCACTCATTTTTGTACGCCTCCCTTAATTCGTCAACGCCCAAAACACATCGATAACTTCGGTGTTCATCAAATGTTCTCATTTCCACATCTCCAACAACACATTCAGGTTTTACAAAGGGGCATCTTGGTGCAAAGCGACATCCTTTTGGTGGGTTCTTAAGATTTGGTGGTGTTCCCGGAATCGCTGTTAATTCTTGTTCTCTAACCCCTGTTTCAGGAACTATAATCGACCCCATCAATCCATGAGAATATGGATGCATCGGATCAAAAACCATCTCCTTTGCTGACCCTCGCTCAACAATTTTTCCTGCATACATAACCATAATATCATCGGTCACATTATATAATAAGGGCAGTTCATGGGTGATAAAAATCATGGACCGAATATATCCTTTATCCATTAAACTTTTTAACATTTTAATAACTTTTTTCTGACTGGTTACATCAAGAGCACTACTGGGTTCATCCGCAATAAGTACTTTGGGTGATAAAATCGTTGATATGGCTATAACCGTTCTCTGTTTCATACCTCCTGAAAGCTCCACTGCATGCTGATTGAGAACTTTTGCCGGTAATCCTAATTCTTCAAAACGATCTTTTGCCATGGTATAAATTTCTTGCCTTGTTTTTTTGGGAAAATGCGCATGAACAACATCTTCTATAAAACGAATAATCTTTTGCGTCGGATTTAAAGCATTCATTGCCGCCTGTGGAATATAGGCGACTTCGCGCCCCAATATTCTTTTACGAACCACATCCGGAGCTAGATGTGAAATCGTCTGACCATCAATAATAATCTCACCTGATGAGTAGTGAAGGGGCGGAAAATAGTAACCCATTAAGCTGAGTGCTAAGGTTGACTTTCCACATCCGGATTCTCCGGCTATACCTAGCGACTTTCCTTCTTCTAATTGAAGCGTTACCCCATCGACAGCATATATATCTTCATTAAATCTCGTGATATATTTTGTTTTTAAATCTTTGACTTCTAGCATAATTTTTCCCATAATCGACCTCCTAATCTCTTAGCGTCGGATTAAAGACTTGATCTAATCCAGTATTCATTAAGTTAAGGGAAAATGAAATTAAAGCGATGGTCAAAATAACCGGGAAATAAGCCCACCAAGATCCGCTTAAATGCGCAGAATATAACATTGCCCAGTTCATCATTAGCCCTAGTGTCGGCACTTCGGTTGTTTTAGGTCCCAGTCCTAGCATTGATAATTGCGCTTCTGCAAGAATCGCTGACGATATTTGAAGGATAAGAGCCATAACAACATAAGACGCTATATATGGTAAAATATCTGTTAGAATTATACGCCATAAATTATGCCCGGATAATTTGCTTAAGTTTACGTGATCACGATTTCTTAAGGAAATAACTTGCGATCGCACAGCACGGGCTGTCCATATCCAGCTGGTAAATCCAATAACAATTGCAACGGTCTTGGCCCCCCGTTGATCTTGGCCTATGGAATAGGATATTAGAATCAACAAAATAAAAGCCGGAATAACTGTAAATATATTGGTTACAAACATAATAATATCGTCAACCCATCCACCAATAAAACCTGCTAATAAGCCTAAAAACAAACCAATAAAGGTTGCAATGCTTCCTGCAATAAGACCAATCATAATTGACGTTTTAATTGCTGCAACGAGTTGCTTAAGTACATCACGTCCAAAATTATCTGTACCCAGTGGCAATCGAACAACATTGGCTACGTTATTTAAATTAACATAATCTGTTCCTTTAATTTCTTTGACACTTTCTAAGCCTTCTTCACCTTCTCTAGCTAAATATTTTAATTCCGTATTTAATATTTGAGTAATGCTAGCATCGACACGTGCATAATAGTTTCGCTTTGCTTTGGTCATTCCCGGTGGTCGAAGTGCCGGATCATAGTATTTTTTCCACAAAGCCAGAAGTGCATCCGTATCATTTATATCGAGTTCAGAAATATCAACCTCCATGGCTTCAAACCACAGAATCAATTCGACGCGATCTCCCATACTCAACGCAGCATCTAGTCTTTTTTCTGCAGAATTTTCTATTACTAATGTATTTGTCTTTGATTCAACCGAATCATATACTGAAACATAAGTACCCGGTTGAGCAAAGGTTCCTATACTCACTGTTTTTAGTGGATTTCCTGGATTAATAAAGGGATAAATAATGACTAATAGAAGAATAGACATTAATACGACAAAGCCAAAAAGAAATTTACTCGAATGAAATACTTGTTTTATTATACGTATCATATTTTTCGCCTCCTATTCGTCAAATTGGGCTGCTTTGACGCGAGGGTCAACAAAGCCGTAAACAATATCTAGTGTGAATGTAGTTACCAAGACCATAATCGTTATAATTAATGTTGTTGCTGATAGCAATGGATAATCGGATGTCGTTACCGCACTCAACAATGTCGTTCCTAAGCCTGGATAACTAAATATAATTTCAGCAACTAAGGCTCCACCAATCATACTTCCAAGCGATAATGCTAACCCTGTTATTTGTGGTAGCATAGCATTTCTAAATACATAGCCAACGATTTTACGATCTTTAATTCCTAAAAATCGACTATACTTTACGTAATCTGCATTCAATTCATAAATAGACATTGACCGCATACCTATGGCTTGTCCGCCAATTGCAAAAATAACAATTGACCAAAATGGCAACTGATAGTGTCGAATAATTGACCTTACAAAATCCCAACTAAAATGAGGAAGCATATCAAATGCGTATCCACCTGAAGTCGGCGCCATTTCTAATTTTAATGCAAAAACAACTAATAAAATGACGGCCATACCAAAAGCAGGAATACTACTTAAAAATAGTGCTACCGGCAGTAGAACTTTATCAAACCCTTTTCGTATATATGCCGCCAATGCACCGAGTATATTTCCGATGAACCAGCCCACAATAATTGCAGGTAACTGCAAGCCAACTGTCCACCAGATTGCTGAACCGATAATATCTGAAACTTCTCTGGGATATTGGCTAAACGAAAGTCCCAAATCTCCGGTTAAGGCATTTCCAAAATATGTAAAAAACTGAACATACATCGGTTTATTCACACCAAATTGTTCAGCATAATTGTCATACATTTCTTTAACCGCAGAAGCTTCTGACATACCTTGTGCAGATCTTGCTGTGATTACAGCAACAGGATCTCCCGGCATTAATCTGGGTAATATGAAATTTAATAATACAGCGACAAAAAATGTTATTAAAAACCAAATGATTTTTTTGCGAAAATACTTAACATAGCCACTCATTTATGTCCCTCCTTTGTTTATAAAATCAGCCATGCTTACTTGGCATGGCTGATAGTTTTAAACTTACTGAACCAAACTCAACTCATATAACCCGGCTATACTATATCCGTCAACCATAACATTTGGTGGAATATTTTTACCATCTCCGTCTTCAGGATAACTAGTCCAAACAGACTCATTGACTGCATGGAAATTGTTTGGTCTGTACATAAGTGTGAATGAAGGAACTTCTGTCAAATATATTTCTACAGCTTCAGTATATAGGTCTTGTAATGTGTTCATATCGGTTTCCTTTGGAATCGCTTGAATGATTTCATCAATACGGTCATTGGCATAATGTCCCCAGTTTCCTGACCAGTTTCCTTCAATACCATTATACTCTGAACTCATTAATTGTCGTACACGTGCCCATGGTTGCGTTGGTGCTGAACCATCTGTCCACATCATAAATATATCATATTGATCTTGACTTGCAGCCGTTACAACGGTTTGATATACAGACCACTCAGGGAACTCACTGGTAATCTCAATACCAATTTTTTCTCCTGCTGCTGCAACCATTTCAATTGCCGCCATCCAGTCTGTCCAACCGTTTGGACATGTTGCATTAAAGGATAATTTTTCTCCATCTAATTCACGAATTCCATCACCATCTGTATCAATGATTCCAGCTTCATCAAGAAGTGCATTCGCTCCATCGATGTCATTACCTGCCCATTGAAGGTCTGCAACGTCTTCTTGTCTATACATAGATTGTTCTGCTTCTGTCGGATTCATAACTGAACGTGGAACTGCATCAAATGTTGGCGATTGATTTGTCATTGCATTTGATATGATTGCATCATAGTCGACAGCTAATGCAATCGCTTTACGAACAGCGACGTTTTGTAATGCAGGGACATCTAAGTTGTACCATGCCGTTGGAAGTTGTCCTGTAATACCATAGGGTTCTTCTTCTAGATATGTAGAAATCGGAAGATTATCTTTTAACCATAAGTCTTGAATGTTTGGAATAAATTGTTGGCATACATCAACTTCACCTGCTTTAAAGGCAACTTCACCTGCAGCATTGTCGACATAAATCGTATGTGCTAAATATGTTGGTTGTGGCAAAGATCCCCACATGGATTCATCTTGTCCCCAATAGTCTTCATTACGAACAACGACAACACGTTGATCATTTGCAAAATATGGACCATAAGCACCTGAATAAACGACATCTTCTCCCGGATCTTGCTTCATAGCAACAGGATCTCCACCTGTTCGTTCTTCAACGGTTTCAATCCACGCTTTTTGAAGAACATAGGTTGTACTTAGATATTGTTCAACCATTAATGTGTTTTCTGCTATACCGTCGTCTGTTAATTTCGCATTAATAACAACTGTTTTTTCGTCTTGAGCTTCAACGCTTTCAATATATGGTTTCAAGCTATTTCCTTGTCCATTCCCTATTTTTACAATTGTATCAAACGTGTATACAACATCTTCAGCAGTTATGGGCGTTCCGTCACTCCATTTTGCAGCATCTTTTAATTTTACTGTAACCGATGTACGATCTGCATTCCATTCAAAATCTCCATCTGCTAAAAATGGTTGCATGGAACCATCTAGGAAGTTAAACATATATAAGGTCTCGAACATTGGAACACGCGTTCCGGCTGCTGTTTGGGTAATAAGTAATGCATTATTCATATCATCGGATAATGGATTCCATCCATTAATCGCACCCCATTGCAGTCCGGCAAAGTACAATGTTTTATCACGTGGTAATGTACCTTCTACGCCTCCTTCATCTGCGTCTTCGTCCATATCTGTGTCATCATCTATTGTTGTGTCGGTTTGGGTAGTGTCTGTATCTGTTGTTGTATCCGTGGAATCCTTTGACGAGCATCCTGCCAAAACTAATGTAAAGACTAATACTAATGCAGTTACTACTTTTAACATACGCATTTTTTTCATAAAACGTCCTCCTTTTAATCCCTTTTATTTGATTGTCTAGATAAAAGATCTAGTATCTTCAGTATAGAATTCGCGGCGGTTGATGTCAAGCATTTTTACTAATATAAACTTTATTTTTCTTATTTTTTAGGCAATTATTAACAACATCTTTTAAACTATCACTATTTTTAACTAATTATTGTTTATCACGCGTTAAATACAATCTATTTTTTTTGGACAATTTGACATTGTTTTCAAGGCACAAAAAAGACGACCTTATCGCCTTCAGTAAGATCGCCTTTTTATGTTTTTCTTTTATGTTTTTTTAATTATTTAGCGCTTTTAAAAGTACTTCTAAATCATTATGACCAAATTGTCCATTACCAAAGCTAATAAAGTTTCTTAAAGGCATATATCTAAACATGGCTTCCTTCATTTCTTTTGTAATTGCTTCTGCTGCAATGTCATCATTTTCTTCACCTTGGAATACTTTCTCCATCTCTTGCATAAAGGGTTCAAGCACTTTTGCTTTTTCAGGCACTTGAAGCAAGTCTCCAATCAATGTATTGGCTGTACAAACCATTGGAATCTCTACTGTTGATTCAATCTCCACATGAGCACTTAGTTGAAGATCACGGGATGATTTCCCAACAACAATTTCATAATCACCTGATGGCACATACCAATCATTAATTGTTGTATTAAAGTAGGCAAAAGAACGTTTATCTAGTGTAAACTCAACGGTTTTACTCTCGCCAACTTCAAGTTCAACCTTTTCAAACCCTTTTAATTCTTTTACCGGTCGAATGACATCCAAGCTTTTGGGTGGCGCCACATAACATTGTACAACTTCTTTCCCTTTACAATCCCCGGTATTGGTTACACGTACTGATACCGTCACTGTTTCTTGATCCGACATTTTTGAGGTGCTAATATTAATATCTTTATACTCAAAGCTTGTATAGCTCAATCCATAACCAAATGGGAAAAGTACATCCATGTTCTTTGCATCATAATAGCGATATCCAACAAAGACACCTTCTCGATATTCTACTGTGTCTTTTTCTCCCACATAGAATAAATAGGACGGATTATCTTCTAATCGTTTAGGGAACGTCTCTGCCAAGCGTCCACTTGGATTTACCTCACCATATAAAATATCGACGGTTGCTTGTCCAACACTTTGGCCTGCAAGATAAGCTTCTAACACAGCTGAAACATTGGCAATCCATGGCATTTCAACCGGTGATCCATTGTGTAACACAACAACCACATGTTCATTGACTTGTGCTATAGCTTCAATCAGTGCATCATGACTTTCCGGCAATCGCATATGCGTACGGTCATAGCCTTCGCTTTCATATGCATCCGGTAATCCGGCAAAGATAACGACTTTATCCACTTGCTTAGCCACAGCAATCGCTTGGTCGATCAACTTTTGATTTATGATATCTTCTGCAAGACTATATCCATCCGCATACAAAAACTCGTCTTGAGAAATACCTAAATATTTACATACACTCTCAACCGCATTACTGGTTTTATGGGTATTTATATGTGAACTTCCTCCCCCTTGGAATCGTGGTTTCTTGGCAAATTCACCGATAAATGCAACTTTATCGTCTTTCCTTAATGGCAACACATCTGTATTTTTTAAGAGAACCATGGATTCTCTTGCCACATTACGCGCAATTTCATGGTCTGCATCTCGGTCAAAAATACTCTCCGGCTTACGATTCGACTGATAACGATCAACAATTGTCAAAATATCTTCCACTGTTCGGTTTAGGTCATCTTCACTTAAGACACCCGATTTTACTGCATCAATAATTTTTTGATCATTGACCCCAAAGGAGGATGGCATTTCTAAATCCATGCCTGCTTTTACGCCTTCAACACGATCGTTGACTGCACCCCAATCACTAACAACAAAACCATCAAATCCCCACTCATCACGTAAGATTTCTGTAAGTAGACGTTTGTTTTCTGAGGCATAAACACCATTAACCACATTATATGAACACATGACGGTCCAAGGTTTTGCTTCTTTAACAGCAATCTCAAAACCCTCCAAATAAATCTCTCGTAAGGTCCGTTCATCAATGACTGAATTTGAACTCATACGGCGATGTTCTTGATTATTTGCAACAAAATGTTTAATACTCGTTCCGACACCTTGGCTTTGAATCCCATTAATCTGACTTGCCGCCATTGTCCCTGATAAATAAGGGTCTTCAGAAAAATACTCAAAATTACGTCCGCATAATGGCGAGCGCTTAATATTCATGGCCGGACCCAAGACAGCACCTAGGTTTTCTGCTTGGCATTCCTTACCGATGGTTTCTCCCATAACTCGAATTAAGTCTTTGTCGAAAGAGGAAGCTACTGTCACCCCAGTTGGAAAGCACACCGCTTTAATACTTTCATCGACGCCTAAATGGTCTGCTTCATCCGATTGTTTACGTAGTCCATGAGGACCGTCACTTACCATCATTTGGGGAACACCTAAACGTTCAACCGCCTTTGTTCGCCAAAAATCGGCACCTGAGCAGAGCCCTGCCTTTTCTTCGAGCGTGAGTTGCTTAATGATTTCTTTTACATTCATATCCTAAACACCCTTTCTTATTCAATATTCTCAAGTATACACTACTACTTTTTCAAAGCTAGGTATATCAGGATTTTTAATTTATTATCATTATCTTGACTATTCTCCTTTTAGAATTCAATGCTGTGATATTGATTTCGATATTCATTGGGTGTTATTCCCGTCACTTCCTTAAAACGTTTTCCGAAATAACTTTGGGAATTAAAACACAAATAGTCCGAGATTTCCGAAATGGATCGGTCTGAGTATTTAAGCAAATTTTTAGCCACTTGAATTTTTTCTTTTTTTATATATTGACCCACTGTAATCCCCTCTGAAAGTTTAAACAATCTCGCGAGGTAGGTTTCTTCAATACCGATATCTCTTGCAATATCCGACAAACTGATTTTCTTGAAAATATTCATGGCAATATCTTTTTTACAATCTTCAACATATTTATTGGATTGCACGCGTTGCTTACAACTTTGTGCTAATTGGGTAAAAGCCATGATTGCATTTTTACTTTCATGAATAATACTTTTTGCATTTTCACATCTGGCAATACGCTTTAAAAATACATCACTTAGCTGAAAGCTTTCCTTGCTTGTTACCCCCGCTTCCAAAACAGCTCTCGCCAAAAGTGTCACCATGACAATTGCCATGTATTCTTCACTTTTTTTAATTGAGTTTTCAATAACCATGGGATACTTTGGGCGATTCTTCTCAATATAAGATTCAACTTTTTGAATATCTCCACTTTTTACCAAGTCAAAAAGCACCTCTTCATCCACATAAGCGTGATTTTCGATGCTTTCGTCTTGTTGTTGAAGAATATAATTCACTTCTTGTTGCGCAAGTTCTTGGGATAGATTTTTTTTAAGCATGTTAATTACTCCTTCAAAATCCTTCTATGGTCTTATCTCCCTTGTTTTTTCACGATCGAATAATCATCACCCATGCGAAATGCACAACACTCCAAACGCGGACTCATCATCATTTTTTCAAGATCATCCTGATCGATATTGATTGTACAATAATAATCATTGGCTTCTATATCATAATCATAATACAAACAATATTGGCACATTTTTTCATTCATCTACGCGTCCTCCTAAATTAGTCATTCGTCTCTTCTCCGCTTCCGCTTATAGGAATCACTTCACCGAGATACGTTGGGTCCGGCTTGAACATCGATGTTCCAAAATCTTTAACCCTTGCTGCTAATTCACGCAAATCTCTATAGATCTGATTACTGTATTGCCTTGGATTCGAAGCCACGCCATATGCATCTAGACCTAATTCATTGGCCACATATAAGGCTCTTGATAGGTGATAGGCTTGAGTAACGATAATCACCGATTCAACGTCGAAGACGTCTTTTGCACGCGCCATCGATTCATATGTTGAAAATCCGGCGTGGTCCATAAAAATAGCTGAATCAGCAATGCCTTTTTCCATGGCATAATTTTTCATAACATTCACTTCATCATAGTATTGACCACCATGGTCTCCACTCATAAGCATTCGATCAGATGCCCCTAGATAATATAGATTTATGCCTTGATCAAGTCGATCTTGTAGCATAGGGCTTGGACGTGTACCTCCCCATACAGCTGCTCCAAGAACCAAAATACAATCAACATTTTTTTCTTTTGCTTCTTCTTCCGTTAATACTCGATTTTTATATTTTAATACGACATATCCATTGATCAGTAGTATGATAGCCATGGCAACTAAGGATAATCGAATTATTTTTCCTAATAGTCGTTTCAATGCTCTAAGCATTTTCTTAATTATCTGCATAACGATTCCTCTCAAATCTATATTACTTTTTGCGACTATATTATAACATGCTTTGACTTAAAATATTATTAAAGTTTTCTTAGCAATACGAAAAAGGCGTATCCAATGATTGCGATACGCCTTTTTCATATTGCTATAGGTAAGTTATAGGAGAGTTATCTATCGGCAAAGCCTTAGGCCTTGACCTCTTCCACCGCCAAAACCGGAGCCATCTGCACGCTCTTGTCTGATTCCATTACCTTGACCATTTTTCAAACCCGAGTTTTCATTTCTAAATAACTGAAGATTACCATCTTCACCTAAAACACAGTATTCTTGGTTCAGATATCCGTTTGGACCTCTTCCAAAAACACCGGATTCTGACCTTTCTGTCATGTGTTCAACCATACGGTCATATTGTTCTTGTGTAATCAATCCACTTTCAAGGGCTTCGTCTAAACGCTCTAATCGTGTTTCCAAAAAAGTTTCCGAATCCACTTCCGCTGCCGAGACGGCTACAATACTCATAACAAGCATGGCCACTGCTGTTAATGTTATTAATAATTTTTTCATAATCATTCCTCCTATGCGCCTAAATTATCCTTAGGCGTGTTGTTTTATTTGATAGTATAATTATAGGATATGAATGTGACAGATTTGTGACCGTTCTGTGTAAAGTTCTATTTGTCCTTATATTTCTTCTATGCTAAAATAAATATAATGAACTGAAGATTTAGGAGACATTATGATTACTAAAAACATTGATTACGTTATTGACCATTTTCGAATCAAGTCAAAAACATACAGTAAATATACGATGAGCACTTGTCATTTTCATGATGCCTACGAACTCTACTATTTAAACAAGGGTTCTAGGGAATACTATATCAATAATCAAAGCTATATCATCGAAGCCGGTTCGCTTGTCATGATCCCGCCCTATATTTTACATAAAACCATTGATACCGGCATTCCGCACGGACGACTCTTACTCAGCTTTCGACCGGAGTTCTTATCTGTTGACCAAGTGGCACAACTTATTGAAAAAACTTTTTCAAAACGTCAGATTGTTTCATTAAATTCAGATATGCGTAGCCATGTTGAATCAATTTTTAATGAAATGATTGATGAAGCCACGGATCAGTCAACTTTTTTTACCGTTCGATTGCAGCTATTACTTACAACATTACTCATTGATGTTGCACGCTATATTGAAGAGAATGAATCGACAATTGCGAGCAAAAATATGGCAAAACAACGCATATATCAAGTCATCGATTATCTAAAAACCAATTATATGAAAAAAATCTCTTTAGAACAATTAAGCAAGGAATTTTATATTAGTCCTTATTATTTAAGCCGTTCTTTCAAAAAAATAACAGGCGTGACCATCAATAAATACATTCAACATCTACGTATTATTGAAGGACAGCGCCTGCTAAAGGAAACAAGTGAGCAAATCAGTACAATTTCTGATTGGCTTGGCTATGCCAATGTTTCCGCTTTTGACAAACAATTTAAAACTTATGCGGGGCAAAGCCCAAAAGAGTATCGACAATCTTCACCAAAAAAATCAATTCTTTGATGTTTCATAACGTAAAATTTCTGTATAACACATTAAAAAAGGTGCGACTCCTTTGGCTTCACTTTCAACAACAGGTTCGGATAAGTAATATTCTACTGTACCGTCGCGACGTTCTTTTCCGCCCAATCCTGCTACAAGACACGTTCCGCCTAGACTTAATTTTCCGTCGTCTTCTTTTAGATAACGTTCACAAATATCTTCATACGTTTTATATCCATATTCAACATAGCGCTCAGGCAAAACACCCATATTAACGCCTTTAAACAGTGCATACGCAATGATTGAACTTGCACTCGTCTCTAGGTAGTTCCCCTCAACATCCGCTCGGTCAAGGACTTGATAAAACATACCACTTTCGCTTTGTACTTTAAGCAATGCATCAATGACATCTTTGAATAAGTCCATTAAATAGCGGTAATCTTCAAAAATCTGTTCATCCATTTCTTCAACTGTATCTAAGATTGCCATTACATACCATCCCATAGCACGTCCCCAAAAATTCTTTGATAATCCACTTTCGGGATCACACCAGAACATTTCACGAGACGCATCATATGCATGGTAATAAAGTCCTGTTTTTGAATCTTTCATCGTCGCTTCAACCACTTTAAATTGTTGAATAATATCTTTATAGTTTTTGAAGTGATTATATTTTGTCTCATAACTCATATAAAAAGGTTGTGCCATATATAGCCCATCCAACCAAATTTGGTTCGGATAGATTTGTTTGTGCCAAAAGTTTCCTTCTTTTGTTCTTGGTTGCTCTTGAATTTGTTCATATATTGTATCAATCGCTTTTCGATACTTTTCTTTTCCTGTAAGCTCATATAAGGGATACAGCACTTTTGCTTCATTCACATTATCTAAATTATATGTTTCTTTTTCGTACGTTTTAATTTGACCGTCTTCCATTACAAAATAATCAATAAATTGATCCACAAAGTCCAAGTATTTTTTTTCGTCGCTTATTGCATACATTTCAAGAATAGCTTTCATCATACAGCCATCAATATAGTTCCATTTGTTCTCAACTCCGGATATAATTTTTTCCATATTCCAAGCCGGAGAGGTCGGGCCAGATTTTTCAATTAATTGGTCTAAATATGTTTGAATTCGCTTTAACAGTTTTTGCTCCATTATTTTTCTCCTTTATTTTGTAATCTTATCAACCTGTTTTATTATATATTTTTCGCCTACATGACCTTCAATTGTGACATTACTCATGATAAGTTCAGAAACATATTGAGCAATAACTCCTTGTTTTGTCACGGGATCACAGAAGCTCATCATAGCCGGTACATCCTCAATCGTTTCATCACTAAATTTCACTAAAATATTTCGCATCTCAATTTTTTCAATAGGCTGTTCTGGCAGGCCCGCAAAAAATCCCGCAGCAACATGGCTATTTTCACATTGAATATTCTCAAAAAGAAAGCTTCCTAAGTATGGCGTGTCATCGGTAAGCGGCAATTTTTCTTTTGACCATACGTATTCTGTCTTTCCATCCGGATCACAAAAATAAAACATATTCATAACAAAGGGTGTTAAAACATCTTGCATGTGGATATTTCTAAAGGAGATATTATCAATACGTCCTTGCTTTCCACGTCCACGTCGCGTTTTTATACGCAAACCTCTGTCTGTTTTTTCAAAGATACAACGTTCGACTTCAAGGTTTTGAACACCACCGGACATTTCAGAACCGATGACAACAGCTCCATGGCCATGTTGCATAAGGCAGTTACGAATAATAATATTCTTAGACGGTGTTTTCATCTTACGTCCCATATAAAGTTTTCCGGCTTTAATTGCAATACAGTCATCCCCGACGGAAAAATGGACGCCAATAATCTCAATATTTTCGCAAGACTCCGGATCAAGTCCGTCTGTATTGGGTGAATCTTTTGGATTTTCTATTTTCATATCAATGAATTTAAGGTTTTCGCTAAAATAAGGATGCACAGTCCAAGACGGCGAGTTCTTTACGGTAATTCCGTGAACAAAAACATTATTACAATTGTTTAAAAATAAAGTTCGCGGTCTCCATGCCCCTTTTTTGATTTTGGGTTCATTCCACCAATCACTTTCACCTGCGTTACCATCAAGACCACCCTTTCCAATAATGGAAACATTCTCAACATTGATTCCTGTTATTAGACTGGCATAACTATCCAGAGGATTCCCTTCCCATGTGCCTAAGTAATACTCATCTGTTTCATCTGTTGTCATCGTATATCCGGGTAGAATTGGATAGAGAGAGCGATCTGTATGACCAAGTAATATGGCCTCTTTGTCAAGCTCAAGGGTCATGTCACTTTTTAAAAATAAGGGCGTGCAGAGATATATGCCTTTGGGAATATATACACTTCCGTCTTTAGGGCAAGCTTCAATTGCTGCTTGTATATTTATTGAATCTAAATGCTGACCATCACCTTGCGCACCAAAACGTCGAACATTTAGGCGTACACTCTCAGATTTTGTCTTTACCCATATTTCAAGCGATACATCACCATTATGTGTTTTTACTTCAATTCGATAGTTGGTTTCCGGAAATAAGTTGTATAAACTAATCACATTTTGATTATCCTGTTCAATAGCTAAGAAACCATTCACATAAACATCATAAAAATATGGGGCATGGACACATGAATCATTTTCCAGTTCGATACTTATGCTTCGGCTTGTTTTTAGAATTTCTTTGAGTTTCATATTAAACCTTTCTTTACTTCATTGCTTAAAAATAGTTTTTTATTCATTGTAACAAGATTTTTATTGTTATTTCTTTTCCAATCTTGCTATTCACCTCCATATAGTTGTCAAATATTGCTCTATTTTTTTCATTTTTCCTCCCTGACAAGACGCTTGCAAAACCGACTTCCTTCCTGTATAATCATGCTATGTCGGCTCTTTTACCCATAAAATCTTTTGAAGGAATGGTTACCTCTATGAAGTCAAAAAATACAAAGTTTTTACGTAAGCTCATTTTTTTGTATAGTACCATCATTGTGACAATTTTGATTACCGGTGTATATCTATATAATCTAAGCATTGATAATGTAAGCAAAGAAATCAAAGCTCAAAATCGTTTCATGTTGGAAAAAACAATCCACGATATGGATTCATCCTTACGACGTATGGAGATTTTGGCTGGACAAATGGTTGAAAATTCTAATATTGTATATTTGGCCAACCAGCCAACAAATCATGTACGCGACTTTTATCTTAAGGCTTACCATGCTATGGATGATTTATCTGTCTACGGCCTCACACAAGCAACACTTCCTATTAATGACGCATATATCTACTTAAATAAACCGGATTTTTTCTTGTCATCAAGTATTTTTCAAAGCAGCTATTTCTTTTATGTTCAAAAATATAATCTACCTTACTATGACAATTTTATGGAACTGGTAAAAAATCAGGATACATATTATCAGTTTTTACCCTTAGATAACTATAAACGTTCAGATGACTCTGCCTATCTGTATATGTTGCCTCTTGATAACTATACGGTTAAAAACATACCGGCTTCACTCTGTTTTGAAATAGATTCCCAACAACTGTCTGAATTATTTTCAGAATTAAATCTATATCAAGACGGTTTTATTTTTGTGACCAACCAGGATAATCAGCCGGTTTTTGCAATCAGTCACGACCGTATTGATGAAACCATAAAGAGTGAATTACTCAACCTCCATGATGCCCAAGGACTCTCTGAAGCCAAGATTAACGATGTAGAAATGTTGATTACAAACAGCATCTCACCTTATAATAGTTGGAACTATTTCTTGGTTCAGCCAAAGGATGCTTCCCTTTATTCTCTTTATCAATACCGTAATATATTTTTCACAATTTTAGGTATTTCACTTTTAGTGAGCGCCTTTATACTCCTCTTCTTATCCAGAACAAATATGAAGCGCTTTACACAACTCGGTACGGAGTTAGAAAATACCCTAAGCCATCAAGAGCGCTTACAAGAGCTTGTTGAAAATCAAAAACCCTTGATCATGGATACTTATCTTCATAAGATTATTGAAGGTAATATCTCACGAGATGAAGAACTTGCTTATGCCCAAGAATACTTAGATATTCCCAGCAAAGATCAAAAATTTGCTATTTTACACTTAGTTGTTTATCTAAGTCAATATGAATTACAGGTGGATAATTCAATGGTGACCGGACCGGATACCCTTCATCATAAGGAAATTATCGAAGAGGCTCTCTCGGATTATTTCAATGATCCACCTCACATTTTAAGTCTTAACGAGCGTGAATACACACTTTTATTAAGCTGTGATCCTGAGGTTTTAGACCATGAATCAACACAATATATTAAAAAACAATTTATTGCACTCCATGATGACTTAGTAAAATCCCATTCCATTTGGGCCTTTGCAGGTCTTGGTGACTGGAATGAAGGTCTTATGCCAACATGGAAGTCCTATCAGCAGGCAAAGCAAGCCATAAGCTATACCACTAAAAAGACTCCGATTAAAAGCTATGTGTCTCTTGAGGAAAAATCGCCTGGTTTTTATTATCCGATTGAGTTAACACGTCAGTTAACGAATTTTGTAACTGCCGGTAATACGAGTCAAATTTTAGAAATTTTCGAAATAATACGTCATGAAAATATGGAAGTACGCTCTTTACCCATTCATATGATCCAATATTTATTAACGGATATTCGCAACACATTGTTTAAAATTCGTTTTGACATTAAAGACAGTGATGACCAGTCCGAAGCACTTCAAATTATTGATTCGCTTTTTGACCAACATATGTCCTTAAAACTCTGTGAGGATATTGCCTTACACCTAGGAAAGCTTTTTGAGAAAAAGACCAGTAGTAATGAACTTATTAAAACGATTAAGGACTATATCGACGAAAACTTTGAGGATCCTTCTCTTTGTTTAAACAAGATTGCCGATGAATTCCCTATCTCTGAAAGTTATTTTTCTTATCTGTTTAAAGAAGAAATGGGTGTTAATTTCTCAAGCTATCTAGAACGCAAACGCATGGAGCGAGCCATTGAATTATTAAAGAGCACCACCTTAACCATCCAAGAAATATATCAACAAATCGGTTATAATAGTTCCCACACATTCCGACGAGTATTTAAGAAAATATATGGTATGTCTCCAAATCAAGCACGAAAGGAACTCTAACTATGACATTTACAAGACAATCTCCAGAATCTGTTGGTTTATCCTCCGCAAAAATATACGCATTCATTGCATCTCTTGAAAAAGCCAATATCCCTATGCACAGCCTATTAATCTATCGCCATGGCACCCTTGTTACCGAAGGTTATTATGCTCCGTATACAGCCGAAAGCCTCCATCGACTCTTTTCGGTGACAAAATCCTTTGTGTCTGTTGCCATTGGTGAGCTTATTGGCTCCGGTCAGATTCAGTTATCGGACCCCGTCTGTCACTACTTTGAAGACTACAATAGGCCGGATATCCATCCCTATATACAAACAATGACCATTGAACACCTCTTAAAAATGGAAACATGTCATCGAAGCACCACCTATAAACATGATATGACGGATCATTGGGTGAAAAGTTTTTTTCTGACTCCACCTAGTCACCGTCCTGGTAGCCACTTTAACTATGATACTTCTGCCAGTCATACATTAGCCGCATTAGTTAGACGATTGACTGGAAAAAATGTCCTAGACTATCTCCGAGAAACCTTTTTGAAAGATAGCCATTTTAGCCCGGAGGCTTATATACTTAATGACCCTTTCGGCGAATCCATGGGCGGTTCCGGATTAATGGCACGTCCTATAGATCTTTTAATCTTTGCTCAAAAAGTTATGGCCGAACGCAGTCACAATCCCTATCTATTCTCTGCAACCTCAAATTTGACCGACACGCTCATTAAAGGCGCCACTCTTGAAGAACAACAAGGTTATGGTTATCAGTTTTGGCAAATTCGTCACGGCGGCTACGCCTGTTATGGTATGGGTGGCCAGTATGCCCTTTGTTATCCTGACCAAGACCTTATTATTGTAACGACTGCAGATACGCAAGGCCTCAAAGAAGGGAATTCGATTATATTTAATGCTGTCAACGAGCATATCTTGAATTCTATAAGTAGACAGCCCTTATGTGAAGATTCTCAATCTTATCAACAGCTCCAAGACAAATTAAAGAACTTATCCATAGCTAGACCTTCCGAAATTATCAATAAATCCTATCAGTGCCATTTTACTCTTGAACCAAATGCGTCTTCTTTTAAGCAAGTGAGTGTAGCGTTTGACGCCAAAGAAAATCAAGGCTTCCTTATTTTTTATCAGGATCACCAAGATTTCAAAATTCCTTTTGGCTTTGACCGAGGAATCTTTTCAACATTTTCCGGATATGACCAACGCTGCTTTTCTTATGGTTCATGGATTCGCTCAAATCGACTTCATATAAAAACACATCTCATTGACGAATGCATCGGGTCTATTGACTTTCATCTCACCTTTCATGATGAAAGCCACCTTTCAATTTTCATTAAGAAAATCGAAGAGACACTTTTCCATGAGTTTAATGGCTATTTTGAAGGATCTAAAACTTAACTCTGTAGACTCTTCATGTTATAAAATACACCTTTTTTAGCCATGAGTTCTTCATATGAACCATACTCAATAATCTCTCCATGATCTAGAACACAGATTTTATCTGCACCACGAATTGTTGATAATCGATGGGCGACCATGAAGGTGGTACGTCCTTTTATTAATTGATGCATGGCCTCAACAATCAAGGATTCTGACACACTATCTAGGGCCGACGTTGCCTCGTCAAACAAGATGACTTGGGGATTACGAATAAGTGCACGCGCAATAGCAATACGTTGGCGTTGACCACCGGATAACTTGTTGCCGTGTTCACCAATCTTGGTATCTAGGCCAAACGGCAGCTCCTGAATTAATGTTTCTAGATTTGCTGCTTTGACTGCCCAAGCAACTTCCTCTTTGGTAACAGACTTCATCCCATAGGTAATGTTTTCTTCAATACTTCCGGAAAATAAAATCGTTTGTTGGGGAACAACAGCTATATGCTTTCGATAGGTTCTTAGATTAATCGATTCAATGGCCACCCCATCCACGGTTATTCGGCCTTGTGTCGGAAGCTCAAATCCTATAAGAAGATTCATAATGGTTGATTTTCCGGCCCCGGATTCTCCGACAAATGCAATGGTTTCCCCTTGTTTAATATTCAGATTAATGCCTCGAAGCACATGCTCATCGGAGGATGTATATTTAAAATGGACATCTTCAAAAACAAACTCTCCCTTAACACCTTCCACAATAAGCTTACCTGCGTTATCTTCTGTATCATCATCGTTTAAAACTTCTGCAATACTGCTAATGGATTCTAATCCTTTTGCAATAGTTGGCAAGAGCATAATCAAAGAAGAAACTTGGGCAACAATCGTGGTAAAATAACTTTGATAAAGCACAATATCTCCACCTGGAATTCGACCTCGTAAGACCATAAAGCCGGTGAAAACTAAGGCACCAATCTGAAAGAGTTGAAAGATTGCCCAGCTGACAGAACCAAAGTTCGCCTGAATAATATCTAATCGATAGCCTTCTTCAGAGATTTTTTCTACGATTTCTTTCATTCGCCTCATCTCAAGTTTTTCTAATCCGTGCGCCTTAGTAACCGGAATCATCTCTTCCATATCCATAACATGAGCAGAGGTTGATTCTACTTCCTTGCGGAAAAGATGGTTCTGTTGTCGTATTCTCTTTCTAAAAAAGACAATCGTCAAAGAAGCAACCGGTATCGTTAATAAGAAAAACAAGAAAACCACTCTATTTTTAAAGGCTGTAATCACGAGGGCAATAGAAATATTTAGAGTGATGTTGAGCAGATTCACAAAAATCTGGGATGAAAGCATTTGTACCGCTTCCACATCACGAATTACTTTTGATTGGATCCGTCCGGATTGTGTATTATTGTGAAAGCGAATCGATAACTGTTGTAGCTTATTAATCAAGGTACTACGAAGTCCACCTTCTACTGCACGCACTGCTGTTGAGCTAAAATGAATATGCAGATAATTCATCGGAATATTCAAGAGCACTAAAAATGCAATAAGCAGTGCATTATATATGATTGTCTCTTGTGGATTGGCGGACTCATAAATAACCGTGTTGACAATATTGGAAATAACAATGGGCATCACCCAGGCCGGACTATGTTTTATGATATAAAAAAGGCCGGATAAAGCAAATCGGTAGTAATTCCCGTGAAACATTCCAATCAAAATTCGACTAGGTTTGTTTTTATATTTTCTAAAACTTTCTAATATGGTATCTTCTATACGCTTTTTACTCATAGGTCTTCTTCCCATCATTATTGGTAACTAAATTTTTCAAAAGGAACAAATAATTCCGATTTACCTCCATATGCATAGACACCTACCATGGCACCAGTAAATCGTTTCCCTTTCTGAATGCCTTCATCACTTAAATAGTTCACATGATCAAGACCTGTCAATAGCTGTCGTTCCTGATCATCAAACTGGTAATAAAAGAAACGTTTAAGACCTTTTGTAACCACTTTAAGGGTAATACTTTCAACTGAATCAGGTACGACGATTTCTTCCTCTGCTATGGTTTGCTGATGATCAATATGTTCCACAACAGAAAGTTTATTTCCGGTAATTTGATCATAGAACAGGCCAAACTTAAGCCATGTATTTTCATCATAATAACAGGTTAATCCGGCATTTTGTTTCTTACGTAAACGAATATTTTTCATGACGACGGAGGCAGAAAAATCAAACTCTGTCTGTCGGCGAAGCAAAATATTTTTTGCTTCTTTTTTATGTAATTCTTCTTGGCTTCCCTTGAGAACAATCTGCTTTCCATTAATAAAAATCCCATCAAATTCAGGCGGTCGGGGGAACACCCAATCCTTACTTAACTTCTGGTCTTTATCAATAAAATCTGTATTTTCTTTTACATTCTTTTGGCTCGTCGACTCAGAAACAATAGACGGCATAATCTGTAAGGTACTGGGACCTTGTAATTGGTTCACAATTGGCCATCCATCCGGTGTCCACCGAATCGGGTCAATCGCCGTCTCCCGTCCAAGCATGGTATATCCGTCTAGAGATCGTCCACATAAGTAGACCATATACCACTCGCCATATTGGGTTTGAACCGGTTTTCCATGTCCACACCGCTGAATCGGTGCGTCTTCTAACCATTGACGCATAATCGGATTATATGGACACGGCTTAAAATTATCTTCTAAATGCTTGGCTCGAGATACGGTAATACGATGACCGGGACCTGTCCCGCCTTCTGCTAGAAAAAGATAATAATAGCCATCTTTTTTTATTAGATGTGGACCTTCAGGTGCTCGTTTTTGGTCTCCATAATAGAGCAATCTTGCTTCAGATATTTTTTTTGTTGCATTGGCATTCAATTCAAATATTCGGGCACCACGATTTAATAACATATATCGTCGTCCGTCGTCATCATTAAAAATCGACGGATCAATTCCGTCTTCATCAATAAAGGCCGGCTTATCATATGGGCCTTCCGGATGGCATGACGATGTAATCATTTGTTTTCGGTATACCGTTCCTGTATCATTTAATCGATAGGTTGCCACTATATAAAAACGTCCATTATAGTAGGAAATATCCGGCGCCCAATATCCTCGTCCACCCTCTAATTCATCAAGGTTGGCCCACTGTGAATTGGTTATGGCATAACCGATGATTTCCCAATGAATTAAATCCTTTGAGTGGGATATTGGAATACATGGAAAATAGATAAAACTTGAATTCACCATATAATAATCATCGTCTACTCGAACAATTGAAGGATCCGGGAACATGCCTCGACGAATCGGATTTCGATACATTCTATCCAGTGGTCCACCGCAAACGTTTGCAAAGTAGTCTTCAATATCTTTAAAACCTTTTTCTCTTGCAAGATCAAAGGGAGTGATTAAGTCTTGATCTCCTTGTGTTGGTGACATTCCGACTTTATCCACCAAGTATTTAACGACCTCTATATTTCCCGACATAACACCATAGTGTAAAATTGAGCGATATTTTGAATCCTTGCTATTCATACTCGCTCTCGAATATTCAACGATATATTTAACCATATCTAGATTGCCTGTTTTTGCTGCAATAAATGGTAAGGGTATGTCATTGGTCGTGTATTTTTCAATAAGGCTTGGCGCCTCTTCTAAAATCTCTTTTAGTATATCAAGCTCTTCATTAATAATGACTTGTTCAATCATGATCTGTTGACACCACCTTTATATAGTTAAAGTCGGCACTTCCGGCATTTCCAATCGCGTATAAGCCGATCTTAGAACCTACCCAGGTATCATCAGACGGTGTGAATAGTGTTTTGCATGCTGTTTTTTCAATACCTTGATATGCATAAGCCATTTTTATTTGATTTGTAGCCTTTTCTTGATCTAAGGAAATATATAAATGAATTTTGTCAGTCGTTTGATGAATATCGATGCTTTCAACAACCTCTTCCTCACGAAACGCTTCCGTTCCTGTGGATATGGCATGCAATAATTTAAAACCACTCTCTTCTTTTTTTATCGCAAGATAGGTATATTGCCCACCTAAAACGACACATCCCGCTTGGGATCCAATCTCTAAACGATTGTAATCCATCTCAATTTCCACATCAAAGCGGTCATACAAGAATTTTTGTGTTAGTATATTGGGTGTCTCCCACAAATTCGGTCCGTTCAAGCAATTTAGCCGTAATGTTTTCCTTGATGCCTCTAATTGGTAGAAGTCTTTAGCATGATTGCCAAACCACTGCCATTGAAGGCCTAGCTCTTCATTGCTAAAGTCATCCGATGTAGCTATGTCATTTATCTCATCCGTTTTTTCCATCGGTACAGGATAAGACAAGACCGGTTGACCACCATTTCCGATTATGGGCCAATCGTCTTCCCATTGCATGGGCTGCAAATGGACAACGCGTCCATAAATACCTCGGTCTTGAAAATGAATAAACCAGTGGCTACCGTCTTTTGCTTCAACCCATCCACCTTGGTGCGGTCCGTTAACTGGAGTCGACCCCTGTTGTAAAACAATCTTCTCTTCGTATGGTCCCATTATCTCTTTTGATCTTAACACCGTTTGCCAGCCATATGTTACACCTCCGGCAGGTGCAAATATATAATAATACTCTCCTCGTTTATATACTTTCGGCCCTTCAATTGTTTCTTGTGTTTGCGTACCGTCATACAAAAAGACATCATCACTCAAAGCGCGAGTGGCATCCAGTGACATTTCAAAAATACCTAAATAACTTTTAAATCCAATCCGACTTTTTGCATAGCCATGAACAAGATATGCTCGATTCTCATCCCAAAAAGGACATGGATCAATATATCCCTTACCTTCCAATAGTAGATAAGGTTGGCTCCATTCGCCTAGCGGATCTTTCGTCTTTATCACAAAAATCCCCTCGTCCGGCATTCCATAAAAAATCCAAAAACAATCATTATAGTAGCGGATAGCCGGCGCCCACACACCTTTTGCATGCGCAGGCTTGGTATACATTGGATAATCAATATTTTTTATGGCATAATTTTTAAGCTCCCAGTTAACCAAATCTTTTGATGTTAAGATAGGTAAACCGGGGGTATAGTTGAAACTTGACGCAGTCATATAATACGTATCTCCAACACGTATAACATCCGGATCCGAATAATCTGCATTTATAATTGGGTTTTTATACTCTTTTTTCATCATCATAAGCCTCATTCAATAATTCCTTGTATGGTCCGCCTAATTGATATAAGCCACGCGCTATCAAGTCTGCGAAAGCGACGGCTCCCGGATAGCGTAAGTGTGTATTGTCCACTTCTACAAAGTACTCTTTTGATTTTGTCTCTCCTGCATTTTCAATAAATGTTTTGCTCCTTGTAAATAAGTCAATTATTGGAACTTTCATTTTTCTTGCGACTTCTTTCATCGCTTCCGGATACTGCCCATGTATGTTTTCTTCTAATGTAGTCTCATTTACAAACCATCGACGACATAAAGGGGTGATAAGCACCGGATAAGCTTTTCGATTTCTTGCTACGTTAATATATTTTTCCAAATTGACTTGATAGTCACCATAGGGTTTCGTAAATCGCGATGTATCTTCTTCTTTTGCATCGTTATGTCCAAATTGAATAAACAAGAAATCGCCTTCTCGAAGTTCATTATAGATGACAGCAAGTCGTGATTCATCGATAAAACTTTTTGTGCTGCGGCCGTTTTCCGCATGATTATATAACACTACATCTTTTCCTAAAAACAAAGGCATTGCTTGACCAATGCCTGTTTGAGGATATGTACTAAAATTATTTGTTTTTACCGTTGAATCGCCAGCCCAAAAAATGTGCTTTTTGTTCATTATTCTTTAACTGCTCCTAAGTTGATACCTGTAACGAAATATTTTTGAGCAAATGGATAGAGAATCATAAACGGAATGATTGCTACCATTGTTGCCGCATTACGAACTGTATTCTCAGTTGCTGATCCTGTTGCTGTCGGTAAGTCACTACCTAAGATAATACTTCTTAACTTCATTTGAAAGTTAAATAAATCTGAATTAATGATATAGATTTTATAGGTTGTATAGTCATTCCAGTAGGCAACAGCAAACATCAAACCAATCGCTGCAAGTGCTGCTTTTGATAATGGAAGCACAATTCTAAAAAACGTAGCCATTGGCGAACATCCATCAATTGAGGCTGCTTCAAATAATGACCTCGGAATCCCTTCAAAGAAGTTGCGCATAAGTACAAGATTAAATACATTAAGACCGGGTAGTAGAATAACAACCCATAGCGTATTTGTAATACCCAAGCTATTCATAACCAAATATGTCGGTATCAAACCACCATTAAAAATCATTGTAAACAACAACATGGCTGAAAAAAAGTTGCGGCCAGGCATATCTTTTTGTATTAATACATAGGCGCCTAATGTCGACAAGGTTAACCCCACAAAAGTACCTGCAATTGTTGCCACTGTGGATACTAATAGCGGACGATATAATGTTGGATTTGTAAATACAGACGCATATCCATCAAATCCAAACTTCTCCGGCCATAATTTCATACCATAAGCTGTTCGTAAATCAAACGAGTCGACCATGACTTTCCATAGTGGAATCAACATTGCAATACATATTAAGGCAAAGAATATGTTGAGGACATAATCAAATGTAGTAATTTTTCTTTTCTTCATCTCTATTCTCCTTTATACAATACCGCGACCACGGATTTTTTTGCTTGCAATATTACAAATGACAACGAGCAGCCCACCAACAATCGATTTCACCATACCAACAGCTGTTGTATATCCATAGTTTGGTAAAGCTCCACTATTAAAGGTTTGTGTATAAATATAAGTTTGTAATACATCGGCTTGTCTCATAACTGCATCATTCTGCATTACAAATACAGACTCAAATAAATTCATGATCTTTGCAAGATTTAGAATTAATACGATAACAATTGTATTCATGAGAGCCGGAACTGTAATAAACTTTATCTTTTGGAATCGGCTGGCACCATCAATTGATGCTGCTTCATATAATTCCGGACTAATCCCAGCTAATGTCGCCATGAAAATAATCGTTCCCCAGCCGGTTTCTTTCCAAATATTAATAAAGAAATATGCCGGCCTCCACCATTTACTGCTTCCTAAAAAGTAAATTTCTTGGCCTTTCTCCAAAATTCCTAGATTTGTCAATAATGCATTGACCAAACCTTGTTGTGATGGTGACATAATCAAGGCAAATACCGATGCGGTTACAACCCATGACATAAAGTGAGGTAAGTAAACAATTGTTTGTGAAATCTTCTTAAACTTTAAATTGAATATTTCATTAAGTAATAAGGACATAATAATCGACATGAATGTCGTTAAAAATAATTTAAAGAGACTAATCTCTAAAGTATTTGTAAAGGCATTCCAGAATCCTTGCATTGAAAACATTTTTTCAAAATTTGCTAAACCGACAAAAACCGGTTCCTTGATTCCTTTATAATCGTAAAATGCATAACGCAAACCATAAATCGGTGCATAGTAAAACGTTAGGGCAAATAGTAATACAGGCGAGAATAATAAATAATACCAGCGATGTTCATATATTCGCTTTGATAAGGGTTTTTTACCTATCTTATCAGGATTTATTTTTTCAACTTGTGAACTCATTTAGTACCGTTCCTTCCTTTTTTAAAAAAGCGGAGTTAAACTCCGCTTTTAAATTTAACTTCTATACTTAGGTCCTATTTAGCGTTTAATGATTCAACAATCATTTGTGACCATTCTAAGCCGCCTTCTTTTTCAAAACGCTGCATTTCTTCTTCAATCGTACGCGTTCCAAGAACAACGTTTGCTACGATTTCACGCTTTAACTTAACAAGATCACCATTATATTGACTCATAACATCACTTGAAGGTACAAGCTCAACCAATCTAGAATTTTCACCAAATGTTTTAGCAGATACTAATGCTTCTTCTGCAACACTTAAAATACCAGGGTCATCAAATTCTGTGAAGTTTGTAAGGGCCATCATTGGATCAATGTGGTTTTTTGTATATAACGTTCCTGCTTTTTCCATGTTCTCAAGCATATGGAATTGACCATCTTCATATGTTACACCAAGTAATTCTCCACCTTCTGTTGACCAGTGAGTTCCTTCAGCACCATATGTAAATAATTTTTGTCCTAATCCGCCATCTAACATTGTTTCAAAGAAATACTCAAAAATCGCTTCCGGATTTTCTGCTTGTGACGTGATTACCCATGTTGGCGCTTGACGCTCAAGATATGCACCCACTTCTTCGATTGGTTCCATAGCAATTAATTCACCATCAAGACCATTTGCTTCTAAGTTTGTCTTAAGGTTTGTTCCCCACGTTCCTGCCCAATATGTAAAGATACCAAATTTGTCTTCATAGAATTTATTTCGAACATCACTTGTACCATTTGTTAATGCTTCCTTGTCAATGTAACCTGCCTGGTATGCATCACGCAAACGCTCTAGAGCACCAATGAAATTGTCTTGAACGAATCCATCTGCCCATTGACCATTTTCATTAATGTAGAAACTTGGGAATGCATCTTGATAAAATTCAGGTAAATAGTTAATGAAAGGAATTTCTTCACCAATGAGTCCTGCACTTGATAATGCATACGTATCACCATTAATTCCGTTACCATCTGGATCGCCATTTGTAAATGCGTCCATTACTTCAACGTATTCTTCATAATTCGTAGGTACATCTAATCCAACGTTGTCTAACCATGATTTTTTAATGTACGTAATGCATCCATTACCACGACTTGGTGAAAGACCATATAAGCTACCACCAATTTTTAATCCATCTACTAATGCCTGATCTTTTACACGAGTTTTTAATTCTGAGTTGTCATAGGCTGATGTCATATCCCAAAGAACACCTTCTTCTGCATAACCAGCATAGTATGCTGAGTTAAGTAACATGACATCCGGCCAGTCTCCACTTGCCAATACTTGACCCAAGTTGTCCGTATATGCATCATGATCCGGTTGAATGATTTCCAATTCAATACCTGTTAACGCTTCCCATTCTGCTTTAAAAGCATCACGACCATTTGCTTTTGTTACTAATGTACCATCAACCATAATTGTAATCTTTTCTGGTTTCTCGATTTCCGCTGATGAACTATCATCTGTCGCTGAACCATTATCTGTATCACTTCCTGCGTTTGTTGATGTTCCTGTGTTGCTCTTTCCCCCATCTTTAGGTCCACATGCTACCAATACTAAAGATAAAACAATTAATAAAACTAATACTTTTTTCATTGCACTGCTTTTGTTTGTTTTCACTAAACTAATCCTCCTAAGATTTAATTTTTCATTGAGCTTTCATCAATTTCGACAATTGCTCTGTGACAAAACTGATACTATCATATGATTTGTCCAATAAACAAGATTCAATATTTTAGCATAGGTACATATTCTACTTAGAAACATTGAGCTATTGGCTAATATTAATAAGGATATAGCACACTATATAAAGCAATAAATATTAAAACCCTCTATTTTAGTGCTTTTGTAGAGATTTTCGAAATATATGTACGCTCGAAAATTTTGTCCATTAACTTGGAATTAAGTAAATAAAAATAAAGCATAGCATCATATAAAATGCTACACTTCATTTAGTCTTTATAATAAATAATCCGGTAATGTCGTTTGTACAGAAGCGACAAGGTTAAATTTTTCTTCATGAATCGATGGCTCCGAATCTTTTTTAGATTCAGTTTGGAGCTCGTAACGAAGTTCTTCGACTTGCTTTTGAGTGATTCCTTTTATTAATTGACAGGGTATGAGGTCCATGCCCAATTCTTTTGCAATTGCCAAGCGCTTTCTTCCGGATATGATTCTTAATTTGTCTAACTTATCCACATAAACCATCAGTGGAACTAAGATTGTCCACTTTTTAATCGATTCCATCAACATTGGATCTAAAGCAATATCCTCGTCTACTTCTAATTCCTTGCTTGGAACCTGTTGAAAGGCCACTTGAATTCCACTCTTTTCCACTTCTTGAGCCGGAATGTGCGCTAAACCGCCTTCGTTGACTCTCTTTAAACTTCCTTTACTTATGGACATAGCGATTAACCTCCTTAGCTAATGCTGCATATTCGTGTGCAGATCGGGCACTTTTTTTATAAGCACCAACGGGTTTGGAATTTTCCTGAGCCCATTCAATCATGCTATCTATACGGATGTAATTTTCAAATATATGTGTATCTTCTAACTCTATCAAATTATCCAAGGTCTGCTTAAAATATTTTTTATTCGTATTGACTTTAGTTATAGCAATCCCCAGCAAAGAAAGGTTGGGGGCCATCTCACGAATTGCCTGTAAAAACTCAAACATGTTGGCGAGTCCAAATAATCCCCATGGGCTGGCCTCCACCGGTATAATGACTTCATCCGATGCACATAAAAGATTAATCACCCATGTTCCAAGCGTCGGTGGGGCATCAATCAGAATATAGTCATAACTTCCTGAGGCTTGAATCGTTTGAAGACATTTCTTTATAATAAATTCCCGCTGCCATTTGGTAAACAACTCATATTCAATGCCGCTTATTAATGTTGACGACGGTATGATATCCAAGTTTTCATAATTTGTTTCATAAATATAATTCGTTAAATCCTGTTGTTTACTTACAGCCACATATAGATTTTTATCACTTTTGGCAATATCTAATACCTCTTCTTCCGATAAAAAGGCAAGCGAGAGGTTCAATTGCATATCCCCATCAATCATAAGGACTTTTTTTCCCTGCTGCGATAGGGCATACCCGATATTGGAACATGTTGTTGATTTTCCGCTACCACCTTTGTTGTTGGCAAAACAAATCGTTTTTGTTGTTTTTATCATGTCCTTACCTGTCTCCTTCTCATTCAAAATACTGAGCTTATATCATCAAAAACAATAGCTTCGATCTCGATAGAACCCGTCCCTTCATATCGTAAATACAGAGAGTGTTTACCCTGTAAAACAAACTCTCCTGATAAGCTTACTGTCCATTCGTCTTTTGCTTGAATCGGAATAAATACATCAGAAAATAATTGAATGCGTCCTTCTCCAGTTCCGCGATAGCTTACTGAACATCCCGTTTTTCCTGAAAAATCAAAATATTTGAAGCCAATAATCGTACCCTTTGTAATGTTGGTAATATAATGCCTTTCATCTTCATGGGTAATATAAGGATAGTCCCATGTTGGTCTTTGTCGCAATAGATTGGGCATCTTTCCATGAGTTAGTGTTGAGCATATCGCCGCACTATATCGCCCCTTCGGATTTAGGGGTTTTCCGTTAAGCCCACACGAGCTAATCTCAACCTGCTCAATCTTGCCTTCCTCATCAATGACAATGGGTTCTGCGCATCCTTGGCGACTAAATTGATGTCCATGGGTATGCCGATGGTAAAAAACATACCATTGTTTGTTAATGCATTCAATACCACCATGATTATTACCAACAAGCGCCACCTTGTCCTCTTCCATATGGCCTTTATATCCAATATCACCATTAGAAACAATCGTCCCTTGATATACAAAGCCTTTGTCCGGATATGCACTTATTGCATAACATAATTCATGAGAGAGCACGGATGAGTATATCAAATAAAACAGATTATCGATTTTACGAATTGACGGGGCTTCAAAATATTCATGACCTTCAAACCCTGTTCCATCGCTATATGTTTCACTTGGCAAGACAATTGTCGGCCCCTGCTTTACTGTTAACATATCTTGTTCCAATTCAATAAAACTACAGCCAAGGATTTTGTCTCGACTAATAAATCCCGGGATATTAATATTCGTCGGCGAAAATCCATAGTATACATAAACTTTTCCATTGTCATGGAGTACGGCCGGATCAAAGGGAATATTTTCCTCCAAATATTGACCCGAAGGATAGGCAACATACCCCAAAAACGCATATCTTCCTGCCGGTGTATCCGATACTGCAACTGAGATTTTACTCAAGCCATTTAAGCAGTAGTAGAGATAAAACCGTCCATCCGGACCTTGGCAAACATCCGGTGCATAGAGCATCATTTGGCCCTCTGTATTTGCAGGATCTTGTTCTTTTTTGTAAATAACCCCTTCGTAGGTCCACTGGGTTAAATCATCAACGGGCGCCGAGTAAGCCGCATAATCAAGTAGGCAAAAGGCTTCTCCGTTTTCCTTATCATGGGATCCAAATACATACACACGATCTCCAAACACATGGGGTTCTCCATCCGGAATATATTCATTTAAGGGTAAATATGGATTCACAATCTGTTTCATAGCATATCCTTTCTTATTAGCATTCGTTATATCCATTTTAAGTGAAGCAACTTATTATTACAAGCGCTATGTACAAAATACGCCCAATAAGATTAGCAAAGTTACGACTATTATAGTTACAACTATACTAATCTTGACTATGCTCATCATCTGCGGTTCATCCATGAGCTTCATGGAAAAAGATGTCTTAATGGATTATCTATCTGCTAGAGGATTTATGCCCAGCTTGACAATCAATGAACAAGTTGCATATTACAGTATTTTTAGTGGCGTTCCATATTATTTGAGTTTAATTAATAGTCATTTAACATTACAAGAAAATGTGGTCGCAAATATAATGGCTAACGGCTCCGTTCTGTTTAATGAGCCCGAGTTTTTTCTTAAACAAGAACTTCGAGAAGTGAATGTATATAATGCCCTTTTTTCCAAATCAGGATTTACAAAAGAATTAGAAGACCTGGCCAAAATCGACTCAGATCTTCTTCTCTTTGATTTTTCAACATTATTTGAGTAAATCGTCTCTTATCTTTACTTTTTTGTATACTCAATATGATGCGTTTTGCACCATTCCATGGCTATTTCTTCATACCTTGCATCCCTATATCCATACCACGCATCTTGAAGATCATATTGATGGATTTTGTCCTTAAATCGTCGGAAGGCTCCACGACCTTCAATCGCTTCCCAAAGGACACTACTTGCTTTTTCATCATCTATCGTCATTATAAAACCTTCCATCATTCGATATTCATCAATATCTTCTTTGCTCGGAAGAGCTATGAATGCATCATATGGATTGTCAATCATTTCATTCGCCAATAAGACACTTTCTCGTTGCCACTCCGGTAACCTATCAATATCTACTTCGTTTTCTGCATATCGAATCTCTTCTTCGGTTAGCATAACAACTGATTTACTTTTGACATGATAATAATAATGACTGTCTTCACTTTGAAACTCCATACCTTCAATAACATCATCAATAGTAATCACAAGCTCACTCCCTTATATTAAATAATGCGCGCATATAATCTTGTCTAGAGTCCTAATGCTTCTTCAATATCTTCAGGCGAAGTCCACCCTTCTTCCCTAGCAGATTTTTCTCCTTCTTCTAAATGAGCTAGCAATGCAGACGATTCAATCTGACTTGCTTTTAAAATATCATTATAATTTCTCAAATCGGATACGGGTTTTATATTAGACACGCACATCGACTCCTTTTATTTTAGTGTAATTCAAACAGCTGTAAAATACAATGAATATTTTACAGCTGTTTGCACTATTTTAACCAAGTTACTCTATTCTTTTATATTTGGTAATTGTGTTCTTTCACCTCGATGATTCATCAGTGTATAGTTTTCGTCATCTTTGTCAACAAAGTAATAATTTGGCATGAGTGGAATTTTTCCAATGTTGGTTGCCACAACATACATGGGTTGCGCAAGTCCTGTCGTATGACCTCTTAAGGCATCGCGGATTAGTTCCGCACCTTTTTCAACCGGAGTTCTAAAATGGTCAATTCCCGGTACCGGTTCACAATAAAATACGTAGTAAGGTTTAATTCGAACAGATAGTAACTTCTGATGCAATCGTTTAAAGGTATCTATATCATCGTTGATTCCTTTTAGAAGTACTGCTTGATTACCGACGTTAATTCCGCATTCCATTAGTTTATACACTGCTTTAGCTGTTTCTTCTGTAATTTCCTTGGGATGATTGCATTGTGTATTAATCCAAATAGGAACTCTATGGTATCCTTTTAACACATTCATTAAATCTTCTGTAATTCTTTGAGGCATGACAATCGGTGTCCTTGTACCAAATCGAATCATCTCCACATGGTCAATCTTTCTTAATTCTGAAATAATATATGCAATTTTCTCATCACTCAGTAAAAATGGGTCACCACCGGTAACAAGAACATCTCGTACTTCCTCATGTTCCTTGATCCATTTGATGCCTTCATCGACATCGAAACGAAGGGATAGGTCTTGGTCAACCACTAACTCTTTTCTGAAGCAATGTCGACAATAAATACCGCATACGTCAATAACGGTAAATGCAACTCGGTCTTTATATTGCCTTGCAATACAATCCGGTCGCGATTCTTCTGTGTCTCTGTTTTCTTTCCAGACCAAATAGTTATCTAGGCCATAGACATTCTTGTTCTCTTCTAATGAGGGAATGACTTGTCGCCGTATTGGACAGTTTGGATCATCTTGATCCATAAGTGACGCAAAGTATGGTGTCGTACCCCATTTTGTATTTAACGTCAGTATTGCTTCCTTTTCATCTTCCGTAACATTAATGTACTTTTCCAGTTCCTCAAGGGTATTCACAAAATTGTTAAGCTGCTTTTCCCATTCTTTCATTTCGTCCTCGCTTTCTTAAAAAAAAAGCGCTCTAACTCAATTAAGAGTTAGAGCGCTTAAACCTCGCATATGCTTGAATTATACTACACGTGTAGTATAGGTCATGACCTTATGTCCTAACCAAGCCCCAGTTCTTTTACTTTTCTGATTTTTCACTAACACTTTCTTCTTTACAACAAATACTCATGTCGCTACTTTACCAATGTTTTTCGACAATTATTATATCATATACCTATATATGTGTCAAAAAGTGCTACATTTTTTTTAACTGAAATTGTCCTGAAAACGCTTTGATTTTTAATTACTCACATTTGGAAAGCTTTCTCCATCTATGGTTTCTACTTCTATATCTGTATTGGATGTATTAATCTTTATAAGTAGATATGGATAGGTAATCGCTTGAGTTACTATTTCATCATCTTGAGGAACCTCTTCTTTAATGATGATTTCGGTTTTATTATTAACTAAGCTTACACATGAGTATATGGATATACCGTATCCACCTGTTGGTTTCTCACCTAATCCTATAAATACAATTTTGCTATCTGCCTCTTCTTCTACCACGCTATAAGCTCGTAATTTTTGAATATTTTCAACGGCAGAGGCAACTTCTTCTGAATAATCCGAATCTACAATTTCATACTCTAGGCTATTATCAATACTTCCATTGACGTCAATTGAATAAAAAGTTCTATTAGTCATTATCCAGCCTCGGTCCTCTATATTTTTAAAGTATATCTCCAGTCTATATCTGCCTCTTAGCATGTTTTCATTTTCTTGAGAAACGACATATTCTCCTTCAGCTACTTGGGTAATATTTATTTCGTTTGATTCTGAAAGCATTACCGGTCCATCTTTTGCAATTATTTTCAATTCTCCGTTTTCTTCTTGAAAATATGAATCAACATATTCCATAGCTAAATTTTCTGTCATAACATTTTTCATATCTGCTATAAGCTCTGCTTTTGAAGCATAATTTATAACAATATTATTGTCGCTTGTTTCTTGAAACAAATAATTATTGAAATCTTCTTCTAGTGATAGAATCTTTTCTTGACTCGGCTCTTGACTAACGTCTTGATTAGAATCGTCCTCTTTTTGACGCTCTGTCACTTTGACAATCACTTTACTTGCTTCCGCACGGGTTAGATTTTCCATAGGTCTAAACGTATTATCTGGATAACCGGCTAGCATTTCTAAGGAAACTGCCGTTCTTACATAACCTTGATAGATTGCATCAATCGTATTGCTATCGTCAAATAATGAATCCCCATCCATTTCGTCTGCATTACTTGCTCGAACAATCATTTTTGCCATTTCTTGACGTTTAATCGGGCGATCGTAATTATCAAAATCCCCTTCATCAATAATGTTGAGGTCTTGAGCCTGGTCTACATAATTTGAATACCAAATATTATCATCAATAGCTTCTTCGTATCCTATGCTATTAAGTAATAATGTTGTGAATTCAGACACATGTATATTGTTATGCGGTTTCACTGTATTATCTGGATATCCATGTAAGATGTCTTCCTTTATAAGATTATCAACATAGTGGGCATACCAGCTATTACTGTCTAAATCTTCAAATTGGTCAAAGCTAGAATAGCCTGAGATATCTTGATTTAAAGAATATGTCATGGTTATTTCTGTATCATTACTTGTCATCAGTTTTTCAAAAGACGTGACACCCACCATCTCTTTAATCGTTCTGATTTCATAATAATCTCCATCAACTTCATTATAGTTTACCGTATATACTTGGTTTCCATTTTCCGTGTCAATAGCAACTATTTCACATGCTAAGTTAACCGTTTCTCCGTCTTCTGTAGTCAAGTCTTGAGACCATGTGTTTCCGACTTGTAAGGGGGTTCGGATTAATTCAATCCGTGAAAAATCGGAGTCTTGTATTTTTTCTCCGGTATATTGAACTAAGGCGTTATCTTCAATGACATAGGTCATATTAAAAGCTAGTTCTTCTTCTGGTTGCATCCCAGACATATCATGAATTTGACCGGATATAGTGTATTCGGTTTTATCATCATTGATCGTATCTATCGACATGGTATGCCCATATTCAACAAAGCCTGTATAGGTCCATTCATACCCTTCCCCTTGGGGAAGAAGTGCCTTTAAAACATCGTACTGTGAATGTTCTTCTCCAAATGCTATCGATATCATTGATGTCATTAATAGTGCAACAAGTGTTATTGAAATTACTGTCTTTTTCATATTAAATCCTCCTCAAATTTATTGTTGTATTGCTTTGAAACCTGATATTATATCGTTTAATTCCTCTGTGATACTGTTTTGTCTTTCTTGTCTAAATAAAAAGTTTAATTCTTCTAGTCGATTATCGATGTTTTTCTCGGCCGATTGCATAGAATCCAATCGACTTGCATTTTCAGATGCCAACGAATAACAAAATGCTCTATATAAGCTTATAAAAAAATATTGCCGTATTAAATCAGAAATAATTACTTGTTTTTCCACAAAATATGTGGGAATACTTTTTGACTCCCATTCCATTTTGTTTTTTGCAAGTGCAAGTAAGTCAATTGGGAAAAGCAATTCTGTCTCTTCCGTAAATGTAGAGTTATCTGCCGGTTTATTGTAGTAAAGAATTATTTTTTCAATCGCTAGTTTATCTCTTATTTCATCGATTTCTACTAGAAGTTCATTTACCCTCGTTGATATATTATCTATCGACTGAGGTTGCATGAACATTTTATAAATATCAAAATCATCTTTAAGTCGCTGACGTATCTGCTGACCTATGACAATAACTTTGTCATCTTCATTCTGCCATATTTTTTCCAGAGCAAAGGATGTTATTCTTTCATTAAATCTCCCTGCAAGACCATGGTCAGATCCAAATACAATATGAAGTGTATTCCCATTTTTCACTTCATCCAAGGGTAGTACATCTTCGTCGTCTTCGTTAGATAACACAACATATAAGGACATGTCCAAAACTTTTCTGTACTCCATTGATGCTTTTGCCGCATTTTGAAATTGATTTATATTACTTGAAGCATGCGCTTTCATTGTATTTACAATGGTTCTAAGACCCTCTGCGGAATCTATGCTTTTCTTTATGCCTTCTAATCCACTCATCCGATATTCATCTCCCGTTTAAGTGTGTCTTTTATATTGTCGATAAACTCTTCTTTCACATCGTCATTCAGTTTTTCTTGGTTCAATATATTTTCACGAAACGCATCATCTTCTCGTATTTGTTTTCTTATATGCTCTTGTGCTTCATCTATTCTATCTAGGTCAATATGATCTAGCAGCCCTGTTGTCACCGATAATAATACACCTATCTGTTCCGTAACTTCCATTGGCGAATGCTGGGGTTGGTTTAAGACTTGCCTTATTCGTCGACCTCTTTCAAGGGTTTGCTTGGTTGATTGATCTAAGCGTGTTCCAAAACTTGCAAACGATTCTAATTCTTCAAATTGAGAATATGTAAGCTTTAAATTCCCCGTTATATTTCTGTATGAAGGCAGTTGGGTCTTCCCACCAATTCTAGACACGGAGACGCCTATTTCTACTGGTGGAAGATTTCCTTTCTGGTAGAGTTTCGGCGAGAGATATATTTGTCCATCCGTAATCGAAATAAGATTTGTCGGAATATATGCAGATAAATTTTCTGCCTGAGTTTCAATTATTGGCAGAGCAGTCATGCTACCTCCACCGAATTCATCCTTTAAATGGGTCGATCTTTCAAGCAGTCTAGAATGAATATAAAAAATATCACCAGGATAGGCTTCCCGTCCGGGCGGTCTTTCAAGTAAAAGCGACAGTTCTCTGTATGACCTTGCGTGTCTGGTTAAATCATCATAGACGATAAGCACATCCTTACCTTTTTCCATAAAATATTCACCTAAAGAAGTTGCAGCATATGGAGCGATATACGCAACACCGGGCGGATCTTCTGAACCTGCAATCATTACAATGGTGTTTTTCATTGCATTATTTGATTTAAGCGTATCAATAATCTTCGATACTGATGTAATCTGCTGACCAATTGCACAATATATACATATGACATCCATATTTTTTTGATTAATAATTGTATCAATGGCAATCGTCGTCTTTCCTATTTGCCTGTCTCCAAGGATGAGTTCTCTCTGTCCTCTTCCGATGGGTACAATTGAATCTATAACTTTTAAGCCGGTTTGTAATGGCACAGATACAGCGGCTCTTTTCATAATAGATGGAGATTCTCTTTCAACCGGAAGAAATTTTTCCGCAGTGACAGAACCCCTCTCATCGATAGTTTTACCCAAAGGGTTTATGACTCTTCCCAAAAAATCCTCTGAAACAGGTATATCTGCTACTTTATATGTCCTTTTCACTTTTTGACCTGCTTTAATATCATCATAATCACCAAGAAGTATAACTCCAATTGTCTCTGGGTCTAGGTTATATGCCAAACCCATAGTAGCATTCGGGAACTCAATCAGTTCTTCATTTTTAATTTTTTTTAGTCCTTTAACTTTTGCAATTCCACTATCAATAGATATAATGGTTCCGGTTTCTTCTATATTATTTTGACCTAAATCCCTTTTCAATGCTTTGTTTATGGATTTGTCTAAAAATGTGAATTGGTTTTCTAACATTTTGAGCACCCCTATATCAATTTGTGTCTAGATTTTCAATGATATCTTTTTGTACTATATTCAAATAATTCTTAATATTGGTATGTAAGGTATATGTCTCTAGATTTAACTCATAACCTAAAACCAAGCTAGAATCCGTTTCATAATTAATGTTTTTTATTTCTTTTATCTGCTCTTTTAATGCATTTTCAATCGTCTCTTTTTCATCCTGGGATAATTCTTTAAAAGAATGTATTTCTATCGTTTCTTCTTTGGATATATCCTGATTCGGTGTATTGCTATTTAACTCCTTTAAATTGAAAATAAACGTATCAAAAATCTCTTTTTCTAGTTCCTTTGAAGAGATGGTATCAAAGATATGCGAAGCTATCTTAACCGCACTATTTCCTAGTTTTTTCCTCAAATTTTTCTCGAAATTTTCTTTCTCATCTTCGATTTCTTTTAAATAAACATTCCGTTTTTTTTCAGCTTCTTTTTTATAATCTTCTAATAAACTCTCTCTTTTTTCTTGGGCTTGTTTCCTTGCATCATCCAAAATATTGCGTTTTTCGTTTTGTATGTCTTCAATTTTTTTATCATATTCATCAATTAACTTATTCGCTTCTTTCATTTTTTCATCGGCTTCATTCTGCGCTTTACTAATTCTTTCCTGTCTTTTACTCATCGCCTTTAGTACCGGCTTATAGAGAAGCTTCTGAAGAATGAATAGAATGATAAAAAAGTTAATAATCTGAGCGACTATTTCAAACCAGCTTATATTCATACTATTATCCTATGACCATATTCCAAAATGGATTGGCAAAGAGTAAGATCATTGAGACTACAAAACAATAGATGGCCGTGGATTCAATCATTGCAAGTCCTACAAAAAGAGTTCTGGAGATGGTATTTGCTTCATCCGGTTGTTGCGCTATTGACTTTAAGGCTTGGGAAACCGAATTCCCTTCACCAATCGCCGGTGCTATAGAGCCCACCGCTATAGTCAGTCCGGCCATTATTATAGAAACCATTCCTATTAAACCTATATTATCCATAAACTGTTCCTCCTTAACCTATGTTTTTCGTTTTTTATTTTCAGTTGCTGATGCGATATAGACAATTGCAAGTATTGCAAATATATATGCCTGTATTACACCTGTTAATAATCCTAATGCCTGAATGATGACCGGGAAAAAAAGCGGAATCACGCCTAGCAAAATAGCAACGATAATACCCGTACTCATCACATTCCCATACAGACGTATTGCCAAAGATAATGTTCTTGATAATTCACTTATGATATTAAAAGGTAACATAATAAATGTTGGTTTTATGTATTCTTTTAAGTATCCGCCAATACCTCTGTCCGATATTCCATATATGGGCACTGATACAAACACACAGAGCGATAAAGCAATTGTCGTATTTAATGAGCCCGTTGGTGAGATATATCCCGGTATAATGGAAAGTACATTGGCAAAAAATATAAAAATAAACAAAGTCCCTATAAAGGGAAGATATTTCCCGGGTTCTTGTCGACTTATTTGTTTGATTTGGTTATTGATTGTTTCTACTAATGCTGCCAAAATATTTTGACCTTTGGAGATTTTACCTTCCGAGATTTCGTCTTCAACACTTATCTTTCTGGTTACCATATAAGATCCTACTGCTAAAATAAGCATGGTGACCCAGGTAAAGACCAATGTTGCTGTAATTCTGACAAATCCCCATTCAAAATAGACAATTTCACTTGGATCAATATTCATTTAATCACCTCTTTTTGTCGCTTTCTCACTCGGTTTATTTACCATGAAAATCATTATGAACTTCACTAAAACAATGCCCATTAAGGCCAACAGTATTGCTTGATATCCCTTTTTCGAAAGATAGAAAAGTCCTCCTAGTAGTATTACCATCCGGATGATGAAGCTAAAAATAACAAGAAAACTTGGATTCTTGACTTCATTTAATTTCCCGACAGTCAAATAGAGCCCTCCAAAAAATAGTATTCCCAAAATGATTCCAATAATAAATTCAAGCATTACATCTCCTCCTACTTATCTTCACTTTTTTCTTTAATCCAATGCCACGCATTAAATGAACCTAAAATAATCCCTCCGAATAAAAATGTAAGCGTCCACGAAAAACTTTGGGTAAATCGACCGTCTAAAAAAATGCCAATGGCTATACTGATCACTGTAGGTATGGCAATCGACCATCCCACAATTCCAAAAAATCCAAGGCCAAACATGATTTCATTTCCTTCTTCTTGAGCTTTGATTTTTTTTGCCGAATCCTTTTTGATCTTTTCTAGAAGTTCTTCTTCACTTGATTGTTTTTTTTTGTCCAAAAAAACCACTTCCTCTATATTTCGATTTCCGTAAATTTTTTGATTGTTTCCATTTCCAACCGTATAAGTACTTCCCTCGCTTTTTTTTCTTTATCATTTAATACCTTAATTGTATCTTGGACCGTATTACTCAGTTCTTCTAATGATTCCCCGGCAATGGCCTGCATGGTGGACAAATACACTATATCACCTTGTTTAACAATCACGCCTTGATTAATCGCGTAATAATGATCTTCGTCTGCCGTTATATCCAAAATACCCGCTCTTAATGTCCATGTTCCATCGATATGTTTTGGAAGAATCTGAAAATCTCCATTAGAACCGGGGGCCGTAATTTTTTTAACCTCTTTATCTAAAATAGTTTTGTAAGGGAGAATAAATTTAAGTCTCATTTTTCTCTTCTCGCTTCCTTTTTTTCTCTATCGCTTCATCGATATTACCAATCATATAGAGATCATTTTCTTCATAGTCCTTGAATTCATCATTTAAAATTCGCTCGCATCCGTCAAGAGCGTCTTCAAGTTCTACCAATCTGCCTTCGGTTCCCGTCATTTCTTCGGTTGTAAAAAAAGGTTGTGTTAAAAACCGCTCCAGTTTTCTGGCCCGATTGACGATGTTTCTGTCTTCAACAGAAAGTTCTTCAATTCCTAACATAGCGATAATATCTTTTAGGTCTTCATAGCTTGCAAGGGTCTTTTTTATTTTCCGTGAAAGACCATAATGTCTTTCACCTACAATCGCTCCATTTAACATCTTGGACGATGATTTTAAAGGATCGATTGCAGGATATAAACCCTGACTTGCTCTTTTTCTAGAAAGAGCAACCGACGCGGACAAGTGTGAAAATGTATGGGTCGCACTTGGATCCGTAAAGTCATCTGCCGGTACATATACCGCTTGAATCGAAGTGATTGCTCCGGACTTCGTACTAGAAATACGTTCTTCGAGTTCTGCTAATTCGCTTGACAAGGTGGGCTGATAACCAACGCGTGAAGGCATCTTACCCATAAGACCTGAAACCTCGGATCCTGCCTGTATAAATCTAAATATATTATCAATAAGAAGAAGTACGTCTTTTTTTTGAACATCTCTAAAATATTCTGCCATGGTCAGCCCTGCATGACCGACTCTAAACCTTGCTCCCGGTGGTTCATTCATCTGAGCAAAGATAAGAACTGCATTTTCTAAAACATTCGCTTCTTTGACTTCTCTATATAATTCTTCCGCTTCTCTGGACCGCTCGCCTATTCCGCAGAAAATACTATATCCTTTCGTCTTTTTCGCCGTATTATTGATAAGCTCCGTTATAAGTACCGTTTTACCCACGCCCGCACCTCCAAACAAACCGGCTTTTTCCCCGCGGGCCAATGGGGTTAGAACATCGATTGCTTTGATACCGGTAATAAATATATCGTTCGATGTACTTCTTTTTGAGAACGGTACTGGTTTTTGATGAATAGACTGCCATTCTGCATCTGGTATGTCTTCACCGCTTAAAACATTTCCAAATACATCGAACATTTTACCTAAGGTCTTCTCTCCTACAGGTACTTTTATTGGTTCTCCGGTATCTATGACTTTATCGCCTCGAGATATGCCACCTGTAGAGGTTAATGCAATCGAACTGATGGTTGTATCATCGATGTAAGATGCGACTTCTAGAATTATTTTTCCCTCTTCACCTGTAATGATTTTATTGTTAATTCGAGGTAATTCCTGTTCGAATACAACGTCAATGATGCTCCCTCTTATACTTTTTATGTAGCCTTGATTTTTATCCATGGAGTATCTCCTCAATATAGTTTTATCTTATAATGACTAGGTTACTCGCAACTTCTGTATACAAAAAAGACTCTACAATTCAAACCCTCTTTCTAAAAAGAGAATAGGACCATTAGAGTCAAGTTATATTGCTATGTAAATATAGTTTGGCTTTCAAAACTCAGTTATTTCTATAATAAATTCTAATCTCCTATTCATCCTATCGTAATTACTCTTGCTATAAGTATATAATTAATTCCTTCCTAATGTCAATGAGGAGTTTGTCACTTTAACACCCTGCAATTTCTCAATCCGGTCTAAAAACTCACGCTCATCTTTACTGCACAAAGAAATGGCAAGACCTTTTTCTCCTGCTCTTCCCGTTCGACCGATTCGATGGATGTAGGTTTCGGGGACATTGGGAATATTAAAGTTAATGACTACTTCTAGCTGATCAATGTCAATCCCTCTGGCCGCCACATCGGTTGCGACTAAAACGCGAATTTCTTTATTTTTAAACATATCAAGAACTTTTATTCGTTGCGTTTGGTTGATATCGCCATGAAAAGCTTTTGTTCGAATGTTATTCACATTAATAAATTTTGCCAACTTATCCGCTTTTTTCTTTGTTCTTACGAAAATCAAAACAGATTCATAATCGCCGTCTTTTAATATGTCGATAAGTTTTTCACCCTTATGGGTTTCTTCAAGAAAGTAAACCTCTTGTATGATTTTGGGTTGATATCTTTTTTCCTGCTTCACTTCAATTCTTACCGGATTATGGAGAATTGAGGCAACCAAAGACGCTATTTCTTTTGGCATCGTTGCCGAAAACATAAGGTTCTGTCGCTCTTTTGGTAACAAAGCAATAATGTCTTTAACATCTTGTAACATACCAAGCTCAAGCATACGATCTGCTTCATCAAGAACAAACACATCTAAACTTGACAGGTCAACGACCCCATCTTCTAATAAGTCATTGAGTCGCCCCGGCGTTGCAACAAGTATACTCGGTTCTTTTTTTAAAACTTTGATATGCCGTTTAGGCGTTACCCCACCAAAGATAACCCCCGTTTGAATATTGGCGAATTGACCATACGTTCGGAAGTTTTCTCCTATCTGGATGGCTAATTCTCGTGTTGGTGCCAAGACCAAGACCTTGATTCGATTGAAAACATTCGGATCTTTGGCTACATTTACATACCGATTCAAAATCGGAAGCGCAAACGCTGCTGTTTTGCCTGTTCCTGTTTGTGCACACCCTATCAAATCCCGCCCTTCTAATATAATGGGTATTGCTTTTTTCTGAATGGGCGTCGGTTTTTTATATTCCTGCTCAGAAAGGGCTTCGATTAATTTGGAATCTAAGTTGAATTCTTGAAATAATGACATGGTCTACTTCCTTTTCTAGTGTTTAGGCTTTAATTGCCCATCGCATTTTTGTTGATCTTGCCCGAGGATTTTCATTACACTCTTGGGAAGATGGTCGAATAACTGTTGGGGCCACTTCAGAATAAATCCCTTCACGCATCAAGCATTTAAAAGATTTTTTGACCAATCGGTCTTCACCGGAGTGAAAGGATAAAATAGCAACTCGGCCACCTGGTGCTAATATATTTGGAAGTTTTTCCAAAAAATCATAAAGAACTTCGAATTCATTGTTTACATCAATACGTAATGCTTGAAAACTTCGTTGACATGATTTTTTCACACTGTCTTTTCGTGTTTTTTCCGGAATAAATACTAAGGCCTTTTCGATGACTTCTCGTAACTGCGCCGTTGTCTCTATCCCATCTCCGCTTGATTGCTCCTTCATAATTGCTCGAGCAATTTCACCTGCATAGGGTTCATCTGCGTTTTCTTCCAGCATTCCGATGAGTTCCGATTCTGTCATTGTCGCTAAGCGCTCTGCTGCAGATTTTCCCTTCTGTGGATTTAGGCGAAGATCCAAGGGCCCTTCTGTCTTATAGGAAAATCCTCTTTTGGGATTATCTATCTGCATGGATGATACTCCTAAGTCAGCAAGGACAAAGTCAAAAAGTCCCGTTTCCGGAAGCAAGGTGTCGATGTTTGCAAAGTTTAATTGCTTAATAGTTAATATTTCGGGGCCATAACCTTTTTTGGCTAAGCGTTCTTTTGTTTTTTCGATTTCAATCGGGTCCACATCCAAACCATATAAGTGTCCTTGGCCTTTTAAACACGCCAACATTTTTGAGGCATGTCCACCATAACCTAAGGTTGCATCTAGCCCTTTTTGTCCCGGTTGAATTTTTAAAAAATCCAGTATTTCTTTGACACATATGGAAATATGCATTCCCGCTGGTGTGCTTCCTTTTCGAATAACTTTTTCGATGGTATCTGAATATTTTTCAGGATGAAGTTCTTTATATTTTTCACTGAATTTTTTTGGGTGTGTCCCTTTATAACGCACACGTCGTTTGTGTTTATTTTCTTGATTATCCATTATTTCTTTCACTCTTTCTTATAAATAGTTGTTTTCATTATGTTTTATTCTATCCTTTACCTGAAAAAAAAGCAAGAACCTTAGTTCTTGCGATTTTTCTTTCGGTATTCTTTGGGTGTCATTGCGACGTATTTTTTAAACTGTGCCGAAAAATATTTATAGTCATTATAACCTATTCGTTCGGCCACCTCGTATATTTTGTAATTGCTTTCGAGCAAGATTTCCTTAGCTTTATTCATACGTAATTTTTGGATATAATCAATATAGGTCATTCCGGTTACTTTTTTAAATAAGAAACTAAAATACGTCTCTGATAAATACACATGTTCACTTATATCTTTAAGGTTGATCTTTTCACTTAAATGGTCCTGCATAAATCGTTTAGCTTGGTCTATCGTCACGTGTTGTTCATCGATATCCTCCTGCTCAACAACTTGACTCATTTTCTTTGCCAATTTTACCATTGCTTGTATCACATGTGTTTCTAACTCTTTAACCGTTAATGCCTCTTTGACAAATTCATTATATTCTGTTCCGATTGTTTCTTCGAGCTCTTCTGACGGAATATTTATGGAAGACTGAATCATGAGTATCAGTGCAACACAATAGTTTTTCACTATTTCCGGCAGTAATTTTTGAGCTTCTAGACGTTTAAACATTATTTCTAAGGTTTGGCGCGTCTCTGTGTATAAGCCATTGCCAATAAGTGTCACTGCACTTTTAAGCTCATCCGGATAATAATTAATGAAATTTTGTTCGTATGTAGATGCATTGTTGTCTTTATAAACCTGTATTTTTTGTTCATCTAGGTAAAAATTTCTACGAATCGATTTTTGTGCTTGGACATATGATTTTGAAATATAATGAATCGATGGATAGCTTAGGCCTATTCCTATTGCATAGGGAATCGCTGTATGTTTAAACAAGCAGTTTTGAATATTTTCACTGATGTTTTCTAAACATGGAATCATAAAATTATCTTGTTCTTCATAGGACTCAAAACAAAAAACAAAATTAATCGTATCATAATCATCGACATGATAGTGAACCGTCGCATACTCGCTTAAGGCCTCCTTGATTATATTTCCATATGAAAATGTTAGAAGCCTTTTGTCCGTGGCCCATGATGATTCTAGCTCTTGGTAAATGCTTTTTCTGTCGAATTTTAAGGTTGCAACCGTATAATATTGTCCACTAAAGTCAAGCTCTAATGTTCGTGTATGCTCTTCAAAATCCTTAAAAAAGTGTAAATCACCTTTCAAAATGGCTTCAATAAATTCTTGTCGCATAATTTCATAACCGGCATTAATAAAAATACTGTTGTGAAACACTTCTTCCTTTCGCTCGCGTTTTTGATCCATGTGCTCTTTAAGTTTTTCAAAAACACCCAGTAATTTTTTCTTGTTTGTCGGTTTAAGAAAATAATCAAATGCACGAAAACTAATCGCTTGTCGTGCATATTCAAAATCCGAAAATCCACTCAAGATAACAATTTCAATATCCGGATACATTTTTCTTGCTCTTTTCGCTAATTCTGTTCCGTCCATAATCGGCATTTTTATATCTGTTAACAAAACATCAACAGGATTTTTCTCTAATATGTCGAGTGCTTCTTTTCCGTTTTTACCTTCCGCAACAACTTTGTAGCCGAGTTCTTCCCAAGAAATACTGTTGACAATTCCTTTTCGAATCATTTCTTCATCTTCAACAACCATTAATCGATACATTATTTACTCCTTTTCGGTATGCGCAAGCTTACTGTAGTTCCTTGGTTTTCTATTGACTTTATATCTAATCCATATGCCTTTCCGTAATATATCTTTATTCTTTGATTAACATTTCGTATGCCTATACTATCACCGATTCCATAAATTGTACTATTCATTTTCTGCTTAATTGCTTGGCACATTTCCTCGCTCATTCCTTTTCCGTTATCGCTTATTTCAAAAATAATATCTTCATGATCTTCTCGTCCGCTAATGTTAATGACTCCGCCTGTTTCCATTCCTTCAAAGCCATGAACGATACAATTTTCGATGATGGGCTGCAATACTAACTTCACGGTTTTATCCATCATAATGCTGGGGTCTACATTCCACCTGGCTTCAAACTGATTTTTATGCATAATCTTTTGAAGACTGACATAACTACGTACATTCTCTATTTCCGTCCTAATAGCAACAAAGGCGCCTTTTTCCGAAACGCTTGTCTTGAAGAACTCACCCAAAGCTGAAACCATTTCACCAATTTCTTCAAAGCCTTTCATTTGAGCCATCCAAAAAACATTATCTAACAGATTATAAAAAAAATGAGGGTTAATTCTCTGCTGGAGCGAAACTAGCTCGAGCTCCTTAATTCTAGTTCTAAGCTTAATTTCATTAATTTTTGTCGTATATGTTTCTTCTAAAAGATGATTTAATCGTATCAACATATTTGTAAATTCGTTATTTAAAATAGCATGTTCATCTTTAGACATGATTTTGGGTTGTTCCTCTTTAATTACAAATAATTCCGTGTCAAATTTTTTAATACGTTCTAAAAGATAACTAAGTGGAACGCGAATACTTGCATGAACCATATACATAATAATTCCCGAAACTGCAAAAACTATAATTGATAGCATTAATGTAAAAAGAGCACCTTTAAAGTCGTAATTAATTTTATCAAAACTATTTCTAATGTAAAAATCGGTATTTGAGATTGGTTCCACTATTTGGTGTTCGATTTTATTGTGGTTAGTAGACCGACCGGATATGACTCGATTTCCTTGATCTATAAGAGCAATTTTTTGTTTTAAAGAACCCACTGCCTCATCAAGAACTTGGTCCAAGGCATCTCTATCAACAAGTAAAAAAAAGGTTACCATTTCACCACTTGTATAATCGATTTCAACTTTTTCGATGCGATATAGCAAGACATCTTCTTCCTCTTCAAAATAATTCCATCCATCTGCATCATCAAGTCGGTTTCTAATCCGATCGATATCAAATTCCTTTTGACTGTATGCAAAAACCTTTCCATCGTTTGTAATCACCGCCGTATATCCGATCTCTGTTTGTGGCGACATAATACTCGCAATTGTGTTTTCAATACGTCGCTCAACGGTATCTGTTTGATATTCTAAGGATGTATTATATAAATAGAGGTCTGTCAAAATATCGTTATTTTTCACTAAATAATTTACTTTAAGTTCAAGCTGGTCGAATATATCATTAATTCGTATTCCTGATTCATAGGCAAAAATCTCATATGTTGTTTGCGTGTTGTCCTTATAATAATAGGCTTGAATAAAGGTCGTTATCATAATCATAGAAAAAATAGGGATAACGCATAATAGAATAAATGCATAGGCTAGTCGACGTCGTACTGAAATTTTTCGTAATAAGATAACATATCTATCAATCATACGACTCTCCTTTGCTTTGCTTACTTATGGGAATACTTACTTTGATTTTAAATGTTTCCTCATCTAATACGACACCATAAGCTTCTCCAAAGTATAATTTCAAGCGTTCATCAACACTATTAATTCCATTCATCGTCTCGAGCGAATCATCATTCAACCTAAGAAAATAGGTAACGGCGTTTCCTTCCATTGTCACGTGAATATCTTGCTTGTCTTGAGTTATTGTAATCGAAGCATCAATATTTTCCTCAATATCATTTAAGTTCGCCACCAAAACATCTTCTACAATTGGGTGAATAGCCAATTTTATTATTTTTAGGCTTCGTATTTGCTTGGAAACATTCCATGTTACAGAAACACGATTCCCAAAACGCTTGTTTTGCAGGAAAATATAGTTATTCACACTTTCGACTTCCATTTCAATCGTTACATCTTCACGGCCTTTATCAATGATGACACGTAGGTAAGTGCTTAATGCGTTAACGATATCTCCGATTTCTTCTTCGCCTTCTAGTTGACAATTCCAATAAATCGATTCTAGCGTATTATACAGAAAATGGGGATTAATCTGTTGCTGTAAGGCTGATAATTCAGCTTCTTTTTGAAGTTCCTTTAACTCACTTTCTTGTAATTGCATTTCATATTGTCCCTCAATCGCATGAACAAGATGCTCATTCATCTGATTAAATCCATCAATAATTAAATGATATTCATCCGCCCCATCATCCTGAATATATTTGTGAACATCCGGTTTATTCATTTCCTTAATTAATGTTTTTATGGGTGAACTAATACTTCGGGTAAAAAGCAGAACAAGAAACAAAGATAGAAAAGCAAAAAGCAGGGCTGCCACTAATGTAAATCCGGTTTGAATAATCGCAGATTTGAGCAAGGTGGCCATTGGCATCTGATTAACAATTGTCAATTTTGTATTTGGAATTCGTGTTGAAATGGACATCACACGAAAGCTTTCTTCTCTAAATTCCGTTCGAACAAGTTCCTCATTTGAAGCGCTAACAATAATATTATTCTCATCAATAATTAAAATTTCGTTTAATAAATTTGTCACATTTTCATAACATGCTTTATCGAAATAAGACAAATCAAGGGCTGCAACAATATTACCAATACTTTTTTCGTTATTCTGAAATATTTCTCGTGTAAGAATAACATAATAGTTGCGGTCACTTGGGACCTCTTTCCGGTTGACTGTCATTTGAACATCCCGCGCATCTTGAGATAATATGGAACTTGTCTTAAAATTTCCATTAGAAACCGGTGACAAATAATAGAAATAAGATTTTTTTTGTGTCACGATTTCACATGCATTGATCGCCTTACTTGCCCCAAATGTATGCCCAATGACTAATCGAATATGATTTTCTATATCACTTTTTACGTTCCAATCAGAGCTTTCATATATTGATAAATTACTGATAATTTGCGGATTTGTTGCAACCTCATCTAATAAGTTCATATGATAATAGAGATAATAGGATATATTATTGGAGATCTGTTTTGACGATTCCTCTAGGAAAACTTGCGCTTCTCTCTCACTTTTACGAAAGGAATACAATCCGTTAAACCCGCCAATAAGGAGAATAGGAATAACAAAAGCAATAATGAAACTCCGCATTAAGCGATTATAAATTGAATAATTATAAAGTTTTTTAATGATTGCTTCTTTTAATCGTATAAGATAATTTTTACGCATTTTCTATCCTTTTCAGTCATTTTCAAATGATTACTGGTTATATTGAAATCCCCATAATTTTTCAGCCGTATAAGCCCAATGTCGATTATCATTACTGTTATCTGCATTAATGATATAGGGTGGAATCGTTACCTTGGCTCCATCTTTTGTCGTACTAATATAGCAATTTTCCCAATATGTCCCTTGGACAAAATACGGACCTAGCGGAATTTCTTTATTTTCAAAAACATATTCATCCAGTAAATCAATGGTGATTTGACCATATGCGATAACATCCTGCGCAATGGCTGCATCTGCGTATCCTTTATTAATAAGACTCACAAAATATGGTTCTGCATCGATTGTCACCAGAATAATATGTCCTTCTTCCCAAAACGGATACCATTGGTCTGCCCCTTGAAGTGCTTCGACTAATCCACGGCCCGGATGCTCACTGGGTGCATGTACTGCGTCTATCTGACTACCTTCAGTAAGTAGTTGTGTCAGTGTTTCTTTCACAAGTTCAGGGCGACCCTCTGTCGCTTTTGCAATATATTCAATGTCCGGATATTGATGAATAATATCTTCAAACCCTTCCTTTCGCAATCGCCACGCATTACTCGTCAACTCACCATAAGCATTAAAAACCTTTCCCTTAGGATGTCCATATTTCTCCGTCAATCGGTCAATAATTACTTCTGCCGCTAATTGACCTGCCTTGTAATTATCAAAACTTACATCAATGGCCAACTCTCCTCCAGTTGCATTCGTATCAATTGTACACATAGGTATATTAGCTTCATTTCCGCGTACGATAACTTCTTCAATAGCTATACTATCAATGGCTGTTGTAATAATTGCATCCGGAGATTGGCGTATAAAATTAATGATCTGCTGATTTTGTCGTATCGGGTCATAGTCGGCAATTGATGTTTCAAAAACCCATCCTTTTTCTTCAACCGACCGTTTCACCGATTCATTCATAATTGTATAAAAATAGGAGTTAACACTTTTATGGGCAAATGCAATGAAAATTGGTTTTTCACTAATTGCATCATTGACTTCCTTAAATTTTTTTTCTGATTCTTGAGAACAGGATACGACTACCATAAGGATCATTCCTAACACTATTATTATTTTTTTAATCATCATCACAACTTTCTTACTTCATCGCAGTATTTTCTTTCCTTTTTATTATAGCACAGAGTATGCTTAAGGGATGACCGTTTTTTCGGACATCCCTTAAGACATTATTTTTTATCAATTATCCCACTTTTGATTGCTTTTAAGCGTTTCATCACATCATTCTCACCTTGTCCAAAATAATCGTGTAGAATTTTATATTCTTTATAAAGTTGATTATAGGCTTCTACATGTTTTGGATTTGGTATATATACCTTGTCTTGCAATCGTGCCATCTGTTCAGCGGCTTCTTCAATAGAATCATAGCCACCGCCTTCTTTTCCGGCTGCCACCGAGGCAAAAAGAGCTGCCCCTAATGCAGGTGCCTGTTTCGAAGATGATATACGAATTTCTTTATTGGTAACATCAGCATATATTTGCATCATCATGGCATTTTTTTGTGCAATACCTCCGGCTGCATAAAGTTCTTCGATCGGAACACCACCGTCTTCAAATGCTTCCGTGATAACTCTTGTTCCAAAGGCTGTGGCTTCAATGAGTGCACGATATATTTCTTCAGGCTTGGTCTGTAATGTTGCACCGATAAGCAATCCACTCAGTTCCGCATCTGTCAGAATACTTCGGTTACCATTCCACCAATCTAAGGCGAGCAGTCCACTTTCTCCGGGTTCTTGATCCTTTACACGTTCCACAAGTAACTGATGTACATCCATGTTACGCTCATTTGCTTCATCATGATAGGCTTTGGGAAGACAGTTTTTGACAAACCAATCAAAGTGATCTCCGACACATGCCTGGCCTGCTTCATATGCATAGTAGCCGGGAACAACTCCGTCTTCAACGACACCTCCAACACCCGGAATGAAGCGTTCCTCTTCACTCATCATGATGTGGCAAGTACTAGTTCCCATAATCATTAACATTTTTCCAGGTCCGGTGATACGGACAGCCGGTAAGGCAACATGTGCATCTATATTAGCAATTGCAACCGGCGTTCCTTCGAGTAATCCCGTAAGCGTTGCTGCTTCTTTGGTTAATTTCCCCGCGCAATCTGTCGTTGCATATATATCTCGACTTAACTTTTCGTCAACAAATTCTCGCATCTTCGGATTAAGCTCTCCAAAAAAATCTTTGCTTGGATAACCGTCTTTTTTTGACCATACTGCCTTATATCCTGCCTGACACAAACTACGTTTCTCCTGACCGACGAGCATTTGTACAACCCAGTCTCCAGCCTCAATAAATCGGTCCATAGCTTGATATATAGCTTCATCTTCATCTAGAATCTGCATCGCTTTTGGAACAACCCACTCTGAAGACATGCGTCCGCCATATCGGTCCATAAATTTCTCGTTTCTCTTGTATGCTACTTCATTAAATCGATCGGCTTCATATTGGGCCGCGTGGTGCTTCCATAGCTTTACATATGCATGAGGTCGATCCTTATATTGTTCATGAAAGCATAAAGGTTGACCATCTGCATCAACGGGTAATACCGTACATGATGTAAAGTCCACACCTATTCCGATAATTTGCTCTTTGCTCACCTTACCCATCTCTAAAACTTCAGGTATCGTTTTTTGCAACACGTCCAAATAATCTTGTGGATGTTGCAGGGCAGTTTCCGGTGCTAAGCGTTTTGTTGCTCCCGGCAAATACTCATCCATGATTCCATGTGGATATTCAAGAACGGAAAAGCAGACTTCTTCACCATTTTCCACATCCACCAAAACAGTTCTACCTGATAAAGTTCCATAATCAATTCCTAATGTATATTTTTTCATACCAATCTCCTCATTTTTCACTTGTACGAGTTTTAGAAACAGCTAAACGCTCCATCAATAATAAAGTCAGATCCTGTTGTAAAGTCACTTGTATCACCTGCAAGATAAACCGCCATTGCTTGAAGTTCATCCGGACGTCCCATGCGTCCAAGTGGCGCTAATTCATTCCATTTTGCAATCAAGGGCTTTAAATCTGGAGAATTTAATGTCAACTCTGTTCCGATATATCCAGGACTGATACTATTTACACGTACATTACGTTTTGCAAATTCGATTGCCATCGATTTTGTTAATTGAATAACACCGGCTTTTGATGCATTATATGAACACTGTGGTTGAGGAACATTTACAATGTGACCGGACATAGATGCCGTATTAATAATTGAGCCTTTTCCTTGTTTCAACATAACTTTAGCAGCTGCCTGTGACGTTAAGAAAACACCTGTAAGATTAATATCAATGACTTTTTTGAACTGATCTAACGTCATCTCTTCAGCCGGAATATTCATGCAAATGCCTGCATTACAAAATGCAACATCCAGTTTCCCGAATTTGTTAAGAATGCTTGCAATCATTTTGTCAACATCCTCTTGATTCGTTACATCCGTCTTAATCGCTATGGTTTGTACATCAAGATTTTTTGCAATCTCATCGGCAGTTTTTTTTGCTTCGTCAATATCAATATCCACAATTGCCACATGACTTCCTGCTTCTGCGATTGCTTCCGCGATTGCTTTACCTATACCTCTGGCTCCTCCTGTTACTAAAGACACTTTACCATCTAAACGCATTCTTTCCATAATTCCCATAATCAATTCTCCTTTTCGTCGCTGTCGACATCAATAATTATTTTCATTGTTTTTTCATAATTTGTATCAATATATTCATAGGCTAATGTATATTCCTGAAATGAATAATGCTTTGATATTAGGGGTTCTAATTTCACGCTACCATTTTCTACAATATGAATGGCTTCCAAGTAATCCTCATGTCGATACATCATCGATGTATTTAATGTCAACTCTGAATCATTCAGTTTAGCCAAATCAACTTTTGCCATATCCGCAAATACGGCAACTAAAATAATATCGCTTCCTTTTCTTGCATTTTGTATTGCCTGGTTCATAGTGATATCATTCCCGGCACAATCAAAGATAACATCTGCTTTATCTTTTCCAAAGCATTCTTCAAGCGCCGCCCCAAATGGTGTGTTTTTAGTATTAATAGCAACATCGACACCACAGTCTTTGGCTAAGTTCAAACGATAATCACTGATATCCGTTGCCATGATTTTCGAAGCACCGAGTGCTTTTAATGTTTGGCATAGAAGAATACCGATCGGCCCTGTCCCCATAACAACAACATTTTTGTTTTTTATGTCACCAAAACGTTTACACGCATGTACCGTAACGGCCAATGGCTCAATCATAGCACCTTCTTCATAAGATAGGGTATCTGGTAAAGGCGTTACTTTTGTCGCATCGACTGCCACATATTCACTTGCCGTTCCGACCGTTTGGAATCCCATAACTTTTAAGTTTTCACATAAATTATATTTTCCATGGGTACATGGATAACATTCCCCACAATAAACTTGAGGTTCGATTGTGACTTTCTGCCCTAGATGAAATCCCTCAACCTGATTTCCAATCTCGACAATTTTTCCGGAAACTTCATGGCCCTGAGTGACCGGATAGGATGTATATGGGTGCTTGCCATGATAGACATGTATGTCACTTCCACATATACCGATGCGCTTAATCTTAATCAGCACTTGAGATGGCTGTATTGTGGGGACGTCTACTTCTTTAAACGTAATCTTTTTAGGTGCCGACATGACTTGTTGTAACATTTTTTTCTTCATTTAGTCCCTCCTATGATTCAATGGTTAAACAATTGCACGTCGTTTTTGAATACTATCAAATCCAACCGCTAAGGCTAATACAATCCCTTTAACAATCATCTGCATATATGTACTTACATTTAAGAGAACCATACCATTGGTTAATATTCCGATAATCAAAACACCTGCAATAACGTTGGACATTTTTCCATCGCCTCCACTTACCGAAACACCACCTAAAACAACACATGTGATAACGTCAAATTCATAACCAAGACCGGCTGTCGGTTGAGCTGAGTTTGTACGTGATAGCATAACGATTCCGGCTAAACCTGCAAAAAAACCTGACAGTGCAAAGACTAGATATTTTACTAAGCCAACGCGGATACCTGATAATTTAGAAGCTTCTTCATTCCCTCCAACCGCATAGAAATAGCGACCGAAATAGGTTTTATTAAGTATGAATGATCCTAATGCAAAACATACAATCATGATAATAACCGGAACCGGAACCGGTCCGACATAACCTTGGCCTATAACTTTAAAGCGTTCATCGAATCCATATATAGGGGTTCCTCCGGAAATTAAATATGAGGCCCCTTCAAAAACAATCTGTGTTGTGAATGTTGCAATAATTGCAGATATACCTATTGTCGATACTAAAAATCCGTTGAGTGTTCCAACCAGTACCGCAATCGCTAGCGATACAGCCACTGCTGCCATCATACTAAATCCACGGTCAACCATCAAATGTGCTGCAATAATATTTACAAGTGTTATAATCGATCCAACAGATAAATCAATACCTGCTATCAAAATTACAAAGGTCATTCCAATCGATGCTATTCCTAACATAGATACTTGACGAGCTATGGTAAATAAGTTATTCGATGAAAGAAATCTTGGAGTAGCCATGGAAAACCCAATGAATAAGCCGATAAACACAATCCATATTGCTTTGTCTTTTACTATATTTAATACTTTATTCTTCATTTCTGTCCTCCTAAACGGCCGAAGCCATTTTCATAATCGTGTTTTGATTAAACTCACTTTTTGTAAGTTCGCCTGTGATATGTCCCTCAGCTAATACAATAATTCGATCGGACATACCCATGAGTTCTTCCATCTCTGATGAAATCAAAAGAATCGTTTTTCCCTGTTCTAATAGTTCATTCATCAATTTATAGATTTCAAATTTTGCACCTACATCGATTCCACGTGTCGGTTCATCAAATATAATTAACTCTGAATTCGCTGCTAACCATTTACCGATAATAACTTTCTGTTGATTCCCGCCACTAAGATTTTTGACAGGTTGACGTAATGTAGGTGTTTTAATTAATAGACTTTTTTGGTATTTTTCTGCTGTTTCCCACTCAATTTTTGAATTAATAACAGACGCTGTCGATATTCTCTTATATATAGGCATATTAATATTGTCTTTGATTGAAACTTCTAGTAAGGCTCCATGACGTTTTCTATCTTCCGGAACAAGTGCAATTCCATGATCAATGGCTTCTCTAGGCGTCTTTGGATTAATCTCTTTGCCTTTGAATATTATATTGCCTTCTGTTTTTTTAACATCTCCAAAAATCATTTGAACAAGTTCGGTTCGTCCCGCTCCTACAAGGCCTCCAAGGCCTAACATCTCTCCTTTTCTCAGTTTAAGATTAATGTTATGATCGCCATTCCCTGTAACATTTTGTAGTTCAAGAATAATTTCGTCTTTGTTAATACAATCTTTTCGAGCTGGATAGGACTCTTTTAAATCCCGACCAACCATAAGATGAATCAATTCATCCACATGAGATTCTTTGGTTATTAATGTTTTTACATATTCACCATCACGTAATACAACAATACGATCGGATAAACGATATATTTCTTCTAAACGATGCGAGATATAAATAATCGACACCCCTTTTGATCTTAGGAGTTCGCATACTTTAAACATACTTTCAACTTCTGATGTTGTCAGTGGCGCTGACGGTTCATCCATAATAAGTACTTTCGCATCTTGCTGAATGGCTTTGGCTATCTCAATCATTTGTTGATACCCAACAGTTAAATCTCCTACTAAAGTACTTGGGTTTATTTTGATATTAAGTAAATCAAATGCTTTTTTTGCTTCTCGTTCCATGGCTTTTTTGTCAATCATTATCCCTTTGCGAATTGGATTACCTAGAAATAAGTTTTCTGCCGCTGATAACCCCTTGACATTATTAAACTCTTGATAAATAATAGCAATTCCATTTTCTGCTGCTAATTGGGGAGACATATGTGTAAACTCTTTGCCCTCTATGACTATTTTCCCTGATGTCGGAATAACTGCTCCTGAACATGTCTTAATAAGTGTCGATTTTCCAGCACCATTTTCTCCAATGAGGGCTAAAATTTCACCTTTTTTAACTTCAATGGAGACATCTTTCAGTGCTACAACTCCGGGATATTCTTTTCTGATATGTTGTAATTCTAAAATATATTTTTCTTCCATAGTTTTACCACACCAATCTACATATTTTTGATATAGAGCCATCATTTGATGACTCTATATCATTACATGATTTTACATCTTTATATTATTCATAGTCCGCTAGGAATGATGCTGCATTTGATTCATCAATAACTGTTAAAGGTCGAACTAAATTTTGATCTGGGAATTCTTCACCTTTCATTAAACGTTCATATAAATCTACAACCGCTTCTGCTGTTTTCTTGTTGGATCCTTCAAATCCTACAGATGCTCGTGTAGCTTGTCCATTTACGATTGCTTCTAATTGTTGTTGTGTTGCATCTGCTGAGAAGATACCCATGTCTTCCGGAATATCTCCACCTGTTGTCATCATAAACGCTTCATTGGCTCCAATGTCACCACCGGCTCCGATTGAACAAACAATTTTTGTATCCGGATATGCTTGTAAGATAGTTTCCATATGTGCCATAGCTGTTTGTGCATCAAGTGCCGGTTGTTGTGCAACAACTGTGAATTTTCCTGGCGCTCCATCTTCAAGTGCATTTAAAATCCCAGTTTCTCTCTCTAGAAGAATTGGTGTTTGAGGATAATTCATGATTGCAATCTCTGCCATATTATCTTCTGAGTAATGTTCATTGACAAACTCTGCAGCTGCAGTACCGATTGTATAACCTAATTCTGTATTATCAAGAATCCAGTTAAGATCTGTGTTTTCCATTGCATCATCCCAACTCATAACTAAAATCCCAGCATCTCTTGCTTGTTTTAAGTAATCTTCGATTGCATTCGGATCTGATGGATGAACCATGATAAGGTCAACTTCATTGGTTATAAAGTTTTCGATTTGTTGAATTTGTGTTGCTGAGTTATCTTGACAAGATAAAATTGTAAAGTCCCATTCTTTATCATACATTAATCTTTCAACTTCACCAAATACACCTGCCCAATAACTGTTTTCAAGGGATTGAATTGTGATACCTACTTTAAATGCTTCTTGGTCAACTTGATCTTCATTTGATTCTTCGGTTCCCCCCGAATTATCTTCTTGCGTTGCATTTGTACTTGATGCATTGGACGTCTCTTCAGGTTGCTTGACACCACACCCTACTGCCATTGCAATAATAAGTATCCCTACCATAATTAAAGCTAAACTTCTTTGTTTCATTCTACTTCCTCCTTAAAATAAAATTATATAGATAAACAGCTTATGCTGCTTATTAACAAGATTTTGTACTCATTTTTACCATGATCTTTCCTTTATTCCGATAGGATGAATCTTCAAATACTTTTTTACTATCTTCTAAAGGAACAATATCACTGATGAGTTCGTTGATTTTTATTCGCCCTGACTCAATTAGTCGAACGGATCGTTCAAATGTATACGGATTAATGAACGAGGATATTAATTTAATTTCTTTTTTAAAAATGATATCCGGTTTTACGGACACTTGGGCGTTAGGCCCTGTTAGTCCAAACATCATTACTGTCGATCCGTATCCCGCAATGCTAATTGCCTGCTCAATTGTTTCCTTGCGGCCAACACATTCAATAACAACATTCACATTTTTACTATGCTTTTGAATTTCTTCTCCTAACGACATTTCTATCGGATTGATAACTACATCAGCACCAAGCTCAATAGCTAAACTTCTTTTTTCTTCAACCGGTTCGGATACAATAACTTTTGATGCACCGGCTATCTTTGCAAGTTGTAGCATCAATAAGCCGATAGGCCCACCTCCGATAACCACCACTTGGTCTCCAAGTTTTATTTGGCATAAGTCTATTCCGTGTAGGCAACAAGAAACCGGTTCAGTCATCGCTGCTTCCATAAAAGAAAAAGACTTATTAAATTTAAATACTTGTTTTTCACTAACACAACAGTACTCTGCAAAACCTCCATGGTTCGTCGTTCCCGTCCCAATGCTTTTCGTACAAAACTGTTCCATTTGGTTTAAGCAAAAATAACATTCCCCACACATATTATTTGGATTCACGGTGACATGATCTCCGGGCTGGATGTCAATAACTTGACTACCTATTTTTTCAACAATTCCTGCCATCTCATGTCCCATAATTAAAGGTGGGGATACATCAAAAGCGCCTCCTTCTCCATTGTAGATATGAATATCCGTACCACACACTCCACAATATTCAACTCTGATAAGGACTTCTTTCTGACCAACTTCTAAATCCGGTATATCTTTGATTTCAATCTTTTTAGGTCCTTCATAGACTAAAGCTTTCATTGTTTTCTCGCCCTTCGTTTGTCTGCTTAATTACTTCTATATATAGAATACCTAATATGAAGATGAAAAAATATACGAATAAATTAGGTTTTGTCCTAGTTATTTACGCAAAAAAAAGAAGCTCTTATGATAAGAACTTCTCAATGTATCTGTATTATCCCTATATTTCTAGCCGTTTTGTCATTTGATACACTTTATCAATGGCTTCAAAGTATTCTTGACGTTCATCCTCGCTAAATTGTGTCACCAGCTGATTTATATATGTTAGATGTTTTTCTTTGAAATCTTCGGCTACTTCAAGGCCTAAATCTGTTAATTCAAGATTATACACACGTTTATCACTTTCATCTTGGTTTTTTTGGATATATCCAAGTTTGATTAACTTGGCAGCAACCGGTGTAAAGGAACCCTTTTCAAGATTTAACCGCCGGCTCACCTCTGACATAGGTAGTATCTTATGAGAGCTTAAGATAACAAGCGTTAAAATATGTGTATGAAAAAGATTCTCCGGATGCTCATAGTGGTTTGTAAAAGAGCGAAAAAAAACATGTTCTAGTGAATGCTTTAGATTAAAAATGCCTTCCACCGATTTATATAGTTTGTGTTGCTTCTTCATGATTCGTATCCCCTTTATATTCATGCATCATTGAACGATATGTCTTTAGAAGAGCTATCACAGTAACAGCAACGGCTAACCCATCGGCTATGGGTGTTACAATCCATATTCCAGTGAGTCCCCATACTTTTGGCAAGACAATAACAAGTGGGATAAAAAAGATGAATTGTCTCAACAATCCCAAAAACATGGACATATTTCCTCTTGCTATTGATTGGTGAAAAGCCGTTCCCATAAAACTAATGGTAAGTACCGGAAGCATCAAAATAAATATACGTAATCCGTAAGCTGCCATTGGAATCGTCTCTGATCCGGTTTCCAAAAACAATCCCACAAAAAACGTTGCAAACAATTCCATAAAGATAAAAACAATGGTTGAAAAAATGAAGCCAATCCACATGGCTTTTTTCAAGGTTTCAAAAACTCTTGAATAGTTTCTTGCTCCATAGTTATACCCAATAATCGGTTGCATTCCTTGAGTTATCCCAATAATTGGCATAACAAAAAATGTATATAGGCTATTAATGGCTCCGATGGATGTAACGGCAGCTGTTCCTCCATACTCTAACAATCCACGATTAAGTAAGGTTAAAGAAAAGCTAGTTCCCAACGTTGACAGGAATGTTGCCGCACCGATACTTAATATACTTTTTGCTATTGAAAGGTCTAAAATAAAATCACGTAATGACACTCTAATAATACTTTTCTTGGAAAAATAATACACTAAATAAATCATCAATCCACTAAATTGGCCAATAATCGTTCCATAAGCGGCTCCTGCTACACCTAATCCCATCAATCCAATAAATACATAATCCAAAATGATGTTCATAATCGCCGCAACCAACATAACCATCATGGATAATCTGGGTTTTCCCTCTGTTCGCACAAAATTGCTAAAAATAAATGACAGCATTTGGAAGATAAATCCACCGAGTATAATTTGCATATATGTTTTCGAATATCCTAATGTATCAATATCTGCGCCAAAAATCTTTAAAATTGCCTCAATATTGATAAAAAAGAGAATTAATATTGTTGCCGTAATAATAAAACCCATGAAAAGCGTGTTGGCAAACACACGATTTGCTTCGTGATATTTTTTCTCTCCAAGTTTAATGGAAAGCAGGGCTGCACCACCGATTCCGATTAATCCACAAAAAGCAAAAATAATCATCATAATCGGAAAGGCAATAGTTAAGCCGGCAAGGGCGTTTTCTCCGACCAATCGTCCGATAAAAATTCGATCCACAATATTATATATAGCATTAACCAGCATTGCAATGATTGCAGGTATTGAATACCGTATTAATAATGTTCCTACAGGCTTTGTTCCTAACTCTAATGTTTCTTTCATTTTTTATCCTCTTTCGACTTCTCGTTTAGTTAGTTTTCTAACTGTTTGATAATATTAGCATCGTTTCGGACAAAAGTCAAATACTATCATTTCTATGTTTTAAATGTTTCTTTCCGTTTTTTTATGGCCATTCGAAGTTTTTCTATATCCGCATCTTGAATCGTTTCACTTAATTGTTCAACATATGTCTTTGCAAATCCCGGACTCTTCCCATCGGTTGATACGGCAATAGTGAGATTTTCTTTTCGCTTTGTTGCCATAAAACTTATATCTGAACCACTATTTCGGTCTGTTGTCAAACACCATATATGCTGACGCTGACATAATTCGTGAATGTCTTGATTCAAGGCTTCATTATCTGTTGCCGCAATAACCAAATCCATATCGCAAAGGTCAGAGGGTTCAAAAGCCTTCTTTTTCGGAAAAATCATTGGATAGTTAGCCGTCTCTTTATCAAAAGCTTCACAAAACTCAGTGCTAACGCATACGACTTTAGCACCTTCTTTTGCCACCGTAATTGCTTTGCGAAGACCAATGGTGCCACCACCCACAACAAGGACGTTTTTATTTTGCAAATGAAGCATGATCGCAATTCCCATTTTATTCTCCTTCGCCAAAGTCAAAAAGTTTTTCGATTAACATCTTATACTGAACCATCGTCTCAGATTCCTGAATCGATTTCAACTGCGTCACAGGCTCCTTTATCATCTGCCATGTGCTCCGCTTTAATAGGGTTTGAATCGATTGAAGTTGCTTTGAATTCAGTTGAAGTCCTTCAAGTATTTCTTGTCCTTGTTCAAGAACCTGTCCTTGTTTCTCATGAAATGCTTTGATTATACCATCGGCTTTGGCTCGTAGAATCCATAACTCAATTTCCTTAACTTCTTCATGAATAAGTCGCTTTATTTGATGTGCCATTTCTTGGCGTTGGAATTGATGTTTCGACGCAATATTGCGTAAAGTGTCAAGAGTAATAACGCTCACATGGTCAAGGGTGTCAATAGCAGGGTCAATATCTCTCGGCACTGCCATGTCTAAAAACGTGATTGGGGGCTTCACATGGTCGATATAGCCCCGTTCAATAATTATATGTGGCGAAGCTGTTGCCGAAATAACAATATCAACGTCATCTAAGTATCGATACCGTTCATCATATTCAATATGCACAATATTTTTACCGGCGTAGATATCCGCGCTTTCCTTACAATGGGTACGATTTGTCAGATAAATCTGTCCCGTTTTTTCCAACTCAATATACTTTAATAACAACTGACCCATTTCACCGGTTCCGATCATGAGAATCCGCTGATTTTCTAATGTTCCTAAAACTTCTTTTAAATATTTAATCGCAATAGATGCCACGGATAGCTGATTTTCCGACAATTTATATGCGTTACGTACTTTTTTTGAAAAGGTAATGGCTTCCCGCACCACTTTCGTTAAGTATTTTTTACTGCTTCCTTGTTCGATCGAAAAATCTAAGGCTTGCTTCATTTGTCCTAGTATTTCATCCTCGCCTAATATTAAGGAATCAAGGCCACTAGCCACCTGATAAATATGTTGAATAGCCACTTCATATTGCTTTACATATAAAAAATCTTCTATTTTTGTTCCGGCTAGTTTTTTATAGTAGTTTTTTATGGTCTGAATATCCCGTTCCATATCTTGCGTTGCAATATAGATTTCACTTCGATTACACGTGGATAGAATCATAAATTCCTTAATATGTTTTTCTTGAAAAACCTGTGTAGCTTGGCATTTCATACTTGTCGTAAATGCTACTTCCCCACGAAGATCTACATCTGCGTTTTTATAGGATAGGCCTATAACAGCTATTTCCATTTTTTGCCTCCTAGTTCTGCTTTACCTTTCTCATGGCATTTTTATGTGCTTTAATTGTTTGTTCAATATCGTCCTGTGTATGTGCTGTTGATAAAAACATACACTCATATTGGGCCGGTGGCAAGATAATACCTTGGGCTAACATTTCCTTAAAGTATACAGCGTAAGCTTTTGTATCCGAAGTCATGACGCCTTGATAAGAATCAATCGGTCCTTTTGCAAAAAATTGACATAGCATTCCACCCACACGATTTATGGTAACCTTGTCAATATTTAGCTCTTTACAATTTTCTGTAAATCCTTGTTCAAGGGCTATTGCCGTTTCTTCTAGTTGAGCATATACTTTCGGATGTTCTTTTAAATAGGATAGGACGTTCAATCCCATAGTCATTGCCAGTGGATTTCCTGATAAGGTTCCTGCTTGATACACGCCTCCTACCGGAGCAACACAATCCATTAATTCTTGCTTACCTACATAGGCACCAACCGGCATACCACCACCAATGATTTTTCCTAAACAAATCACGTCCGGCTTCACACCATAGTAGCTTGTTGCGCCACCATAGGCAATTCGAAATCCTGAGATTACTTCATCAAAAATCAAGACGGTACCGTATTGATCACATAATTTTCTTAAACCCATTAAAAATCCCGTTTTCGCCTCAATCAGTCCCATATTCCCAGGAATCGGCTCGACAATAATTGCTGCAATATCCTTGGGATACTTTTTAAAGAGTCGGCCAACACTATCCAATTGGTTAAATTCGGCGATTAAGGTCTCTTCAATAATCGCTTCCGGAATACCTAGGCTTGTGGGTACACCTCCGGTTAATGTTCCTGAACCGGATTTTACCAACAAACCATCACTATGTCCATGATAGCAACCTTCAAATTTCATAATTTTATTGCGCTTGGTGTATCCTCTCGCCAAACGAAGTGCACTCATTGTTGCTTCCGTTCCTGAATTGACCATACGTATTTGATCCATCATGGGAAACGCATCTAGAATACATCCGGCAATATCCACCTCCACTTGGGTCGGCAACCCGAATGTTGTCCCTTGGGCAATGACTTTATCTATGTCTTTTAATGCAATGTCGGAACTATGTCCTAAGATAAGAGGTCCCCATGAACAAATATAGTCAATGTATTGATTTCCATCGACATCCGTTAGCCTTGACCCTTTGCCTGACTTTGCGTAAATCGGATGACTATCGACAGAACCAAAGGCTCGAACCGGACTGTTTACACCTCCGGGTATTCGCTTTACTGCAATCTCATGAAGACGTTTTGATTTTTCAACCATCTATAAGCTTGCCTCCTTTTTTAAAATACCTTGTAGTTCCTTGGCGAAATAAGTAATTATTATCGTCGCACCACTCCGTCGAATCGCCAAAAGACTTTCATAAATAGCACGTTGGTCTAAAATATGCGCATCGACTGCCTGTCTGATCATGGCATACTCACCACTCACCTGGTATGCCGCAATGGGTGTCTCCACCTTCTCACTGGCTTCATGAATAATGTCTAAGTAGGCCATTGCCGGTTTCACCATGACAATATCTGCTCCTTCTTCTATATCTAATTGAATTTCTTTGAGCGCTTCCCGACGATTGGCCGGATCCATTTGGTACATTTTTCGGTCTCCAAAGGAGGGCGCGGAATGGGCCGCTTCACGAAAGGGACCATAAAAAGCAGAGGCATATTTTGCACTGTAGGCTAAGATTCCCACATGTTCATATCCTTGTCTATCCAATATCGTACGTATAGCTCCCACGCGTCCATCCATCATATCCGACGGTGCGACCATATCCACACCGGCATCAGCATAACTTAATGCAATTTGACTAAGCACATCCAATGTTTTTATCCGATTAATCTCCATGTCCTCTCGAAAAATACAACAATGTCCATCTTCCTTATATGTACATAGACATACATCTGCAATCACTGTCATTTTCGGTTTTTTTTCTTTGATTCCTCGTATTGCTTTTTGCACAACACCGTTAGCTTGTGCCCCGGATTTTCCATTTACCGATTTATGTTCTGTTGTTGCAAACACAAGTAAACTATGAATACCCAAATCCCACAAGGTATCTATATCTTCAAGGAGCCGATCCACACTATAATGATATTGTCCTTTCATCGATGGTATTTCTTCTTTTATGTTTTCACCATCGACAACAAAGACCGGATAAATAATTTGATCCATATGTAGTCGCGTTTCCTTAACAAGTTGTCGTATTGTTTGGCTACGACGTAACCGTGTCGGTCGTTTTACCATGCTAGCGCACCTCCTGTATATCACACATGGCTTCAACCATGCTCTTTGTCGTATACTTTTTCGACTGTATTGAAGCCTTGATTTTATATTCTTGCAGCGTTTTTGCTGTCGTGGGTCCGATGACAACAGCTTGTTTATCTTCAAAAAAGCCTTGGGGATTTTCCCCCCGGAGCTTTAACCAGTGCATCAATCCGTGCACGGTTGAGGAGCTTGTAAAGGTAATGTAATCAAGATCTTGAAGATCATCAAGGGTAATCTGAACCTCTTCTTCAAATACTGTATCATAACATTCCACCACTTCAACATCATGTTGTTCAGCTAGTTTTTGCGTCCATGCTTTATCGCCTTTTGCAGAGCGCGGGATAAGATAGGATGATGCATCGACTGTTTCCAATAACTTTGCTAGGTCTTCTTTCGAATACTGATTCGGCATATAGTCATAATATAGACCATAACTTGCCAAGGCCTTTGCTGTCTCTTCACCGATTACGATGAGCTTTTGTCCAAAGAGTTTACGTCCATCATAATGAAGCTTTGTCATCATCTCCATGAAGCGCTCAACAGCGACTGCACTCGTAAAAATAATCCCATCATAGTTTGTGATATTCATAATTGCGGCACGTAACTTTTCATCATTTTGAGGCACGATCTTTATGGTCGGCAACTCCGTCACACGTGCCCCTTCTTCTTGAAGTCGAACTCGCATTTTGGATGCTTTTTGTCTGGAACGTGTGACTAAAACATGCTTTCCAAAAAGTGGTCGCTCTCCAATGAAATCAAGTGTGCTATGAAAATTCACGACATGACCGACAACAATTAGTGATGGTGGCTTTATCTCCTCTTGCTTTGCCATATCAAAACAAGAGCCTAAGTCACTAATATAGACCTTCTGTTCAGGTGTCGTTGCTTTGTAGATAATCGCTACCGGTGTTGTCGATGCTTTTCCTTCAGCCATTAAGGCATTAGCGATTTCTTCTAAATGTCCAACGCCCATAAGGAATACAAGCGTTCCATTGAGTTTAGCAAGTGCTTGGTAGTTAATATCATCACTCTCAGCACTTAAATGTCCGGTAATAACATGAAAGGATGTTGCAATCTCTCGAGCCGTCACCGGAATACCTGCATAGGCTAATCCACCAATGGCCGAAGATATCCCCGGTACAATCTCAAAATAAACATCCCTTTCTTTTAGATATTGACCTTCTTCGCTTCCACGACCGAATACATAGGGATCTCCACCTTTTAATCGAACAACGATTGCTTTGGTCTGGGCCAAATCAACAAGCAGTTGATTCATATCGTCTTGTTGCATCGTATGTTTTCCGGCTTGTTTTCCTACGTATATTGTTTCACAGTCGGATTTTGCCAAATCTAATAACTCAGGATTTGCCAATTGATCATAGACAATAGCGTCCGCCGCTCGAATCAATTCTTGGCCACGAACAGTAATCAGCTTCGAATCACCCGGTCCGGCTCCAACAAGATATACACCTGATTTCATCCTTTCACCTTCCTTACTAAGTCATAAGCTAATGCCTTCATTGTAGCTTCTGCCTCATCTAACCGACAGTTCTGTTCTTCCCTAGCTACTTTTTGACCGACTTGGTCTCCATAAATGCCATATATACGGCCTTCTTCTTCGTTAAGTATCTCTAAATATGCCCCCATCGGTAAATGACAACTTCCTTGAACTTCTTTTAGAAAAAGACGTTCCACATCGCATTGTCGTTTTGTCATTGGATCTACTAGTTGCTCCATGAGTTGTCGTATATCCTGCTGATCCTTGCGTAATTGACATCCTATTATACCTTGTGCCGGAGCAGGGATCATCTCTTGTACATGAAAGGGAATAATCCTATACTTGGCATTTGAAATAAGGCCTAGGCGGTTTATTCCTGCATAGGCCAATACGGTGCCGTCCATGGTTTGATCTAACATCTTTTGAATGCGTGTTTCCACATTTCCACGAATTGGAACAATCTCTATATTCGGGTTAATCCTTAATAATTGGTGTTGGCGTCGTTGACTTCCCGTTCCAATAATCGGCGACTTCGTTAGGTCATTAACGTCTTGCATAGGATGCCTGGTAACAAGAACATCTCTCGGGTCTTCACGTTTAAGAATCGGTAAGACGTCTAATGCCTCATCCATTGTTGAAGGCAAATCCTTCATGGAATGAATCGCTAGATCAATCTCACCTGTACGTAATTTTTCTTCTATTTCCGCAACAAAAAGACCCTTATCACCAATTTTATCCAGGCTTTTATTCAGGATTCGATCGCCTTTTGTTGTGATAATAACGGTCTCTATGTTTGTGTTTGGTGCAATCTGTAAAATAGCATCCACCACTTGCTGTGTTTGAATAAGCGCAAGTCGACTTCCACGGGTTCCGATTTTTAGTTCCATAGATAGAGCCCCCTTTTAATGCTATTATAACAGATTTTTTAAGATTCATATATTCTATTCTTCTAATAATGTAAATCCATCAACAATATTATTCATGTTTGTCGATGTGACTAACAAGGTTTTAGATAATTCATTAATTTCATTGGTTTCTGTAAAGATATGTTGGATACTTTTGAGAACATTTTCACTGTTCGTTTGTGATTCAAGTGCTCCGTCTTGAAGGTCATCTGCTGTTGCACTCATTTCTTGATTAATACTATCAAAATCGATTGTCTGTGATTCGATAAGTTTCGCTATTTGCGTCGTATTTTCAGATACTTCTGTAATCTGTTTCTGAATACTTTTAAATGTTTCTATGGTATCTTGTACCGACTCGCTTTCATAGACAACTTTTTTCGCAATCTGTTGAATACTTGTATCCGTATTCACCGTTTCTTTTTGTACATCCGTAATCAATTCTCCGATTGAAACTGTTGCCCGGGCACTCTCAAGTGCAAGCTGAGAGATATTCTCTGCTACAACACCAAACCCTTTACCCGCCTCGCCCGCACGTGCCGATTCAATTGTTGCATTTAAGGCCAGTAATTGTGTTTGCTTTGCGATTTTATCAATGGTACTGACGACTTCACTAATTTTTTGGGAATAGGTATTTAATGTTTGCATACTTTCGGTTGCTTTAGACATTTCTTTTTCTAACTGATCCATTGTGATGAGAACTTCATTGGATGCATCAATACTTTTTAATGCATCTTCATTGGTGTTTTTCATGTGCTCTTCAATATACGTTATAGTTTTTGCAATGGTCTCCGCCTCATCGGTTAATTTGATGAATTTATCTTTTGTAATTTCAAAAACTTGGTTTTGGCGGTTAAGATTTTCTATGATCTGCTGTACACCACCCGCAACTTCCGGTGCCTCTGATTGAATTGAACCACTCAGATCTTTGAGGGTTTTTGCCGAATCCGTCGACGTATGAGATACTGTTCCGGCACGTTTTATTGTTTGCATCTGACTACTCAAAAATTTATTGAACCACTTTGCCACCTCGCCAATTTCATCATGATGAGAAAAGGGAAGACGTAGGGAAAGGTCACCGGCTCCTTCGGCAACTTTTTGTAAAGTTGTTGTCACATTTTTTATAGGTTTTACTAACACATGACGCGTCAACAATGCAACAAAAATCGTATTCACAATCCATGGTAAAGCAATAAAGCTCATTTGAAGTGTAGGATTACTTTGCCCTGAACCAAACCATTGCACTAGAAAAAGTAAGAGATTAAAGCCTCCAATAATCATAGGAACCTTGACATTGAGGCTTGTGAATTTATATATTTCTTCAATATCACCTTCGCACATCATTCCCCAAACTTCATCACTATGAGGTGGATGTATTAAAACACCTTTTCCACCAACGAGAATATGTCTATATTCAGGATATCCCGGCCATGCTTCAAGATTGCTTCCTTGCTGTATTGTTTTTTCAACACCCTCATGTAGCCTTTCCGTTGCCGGGTCATTAAAGATGATTTCAAACTCTGTGTGTTTTTGGATCTGGACAGTTCCCCACTTTTTTGTACGAATTCCTTCTTTTAAATTATCTCCTAGAGAAAATGTATTGTCTTCAAATCGACTTCTTGAGATTGCCGTTCCAACCGGAATATCTCGAGCGGATTTTACCATGAACAAATAATTATCCCCGGATTCTTTGAATACATGAGTATCTTCTTCTTGAATCACATCACTCATGACATCATTAGGTATGCGTCCACATAGAACACTTTTTCTTTTCGTCCTTGCATTATACATAGGCATGGCAAACATCAAGGTTACTTCATCAAAAAACTTGGAATGACAGTTTCCGATTTCTAGGGTATCCGGATCTGTATAGGGCCCATACATATAACAGTCCCCTGCCATTGCTTTTTGAAAATAGGTTGTCGTCTTAACATTTTTACCTCTTTGTCGACTTGCTGACGATATATTTATATCACCGATTTCATTGATAATAAAAAATTCTGAGAATTCTTTGAACTGCTTCTGTTTTTCCGTAAGAATTGAGTTTAATTTTTGATGATCCAAGGATTCTAAACGTTCAAATTGATTATGAATACTATCCTTAACGAGTTCTAATTGTAACCATTTGTCTTCAAACCAATTATCTAAATCTCTCACACGCCCACTTGCAATTCCTTCAAAAACTCGTTCTGTTTCTTCTTTTAACCCGGGATTCAATAAGTATTTAATCCAATAGTTCATATTCCTCGTCCTTTCCTGTGCACAATTTTTGATAAAAAAAGGCAGAGGAAATCTATAATAGACTCCTTTGCCTTTTTAATAGTATACCCGACGCTAAAATTTGTGTCAAGACATGGTATAGGTATTATTTCATGATTTACTTATTATCTTGATTCACTCTTTCTATCGTAAAGGAATAGTAGATGTCCTTTTCTCCGCTAATATGATACGTTGACTCTACATCTGAACCCCAACTATCAATTCCACCCACTCCCCTTACTGCGCCTAAAATAGACACAACTGTTCTTCTTGGAAGCGGAAGTTCTTCTTGATGTGTAGCCATTTCAAGTTCTCCCGATGTATAAGGAATACAAGAAAAAGCAAATTTTTTATCTATGTAAGAAAATCGAATTCCCATGCTATCTGTACATTTCCAGGAATTATCCTTTGTTGTATTTCTATATACTTCAAGCCATTTTGTATTCATGTGAACATTACAATCTTGTGGTACAAGATATTTAGTAATTGGTAATCCTTCAATTTCATAGATCCCAGGAATTCCTCCAGCCATTCTATCCGGATAGGTCTCTCCGGATAATCCTTCATAGCAATAATGAGTTGCCTTTACCGGAATAATAAAACGCATACCAAAGACTGGAAGCTGTGGTAAATTCATCTTGCCAAAATAAGTTACCTCTACCTTTATTTCTCCCACCTGATTTATTTCATAACACACTAAAATCTCTGTTTTAGGGATTGTTATGGTGGCATAGGTAAAAAATATCTTAACATGTTTTGCCTGTTCTTTACCCGTATAATTATTATTATAAGGGGCTCTTAATTTGGTTATTTCTTTTCCGTCAACCACAACTTCTATCTTTTCACAGCTGATAAATTGATCTGCTCCAAACCACATACCCGATCTAAGATGAAACTGACTTCCTCTGTCATTATCTGTCGTAGCTCTCCAAAAGGTTGGCTTTGGAACTCGATAAAGCCATTCTGCACCATCTATTACAAGAGACTCTAACCCTCCTGCTTGGTATGAAAAAATATAGTGAAAATCAGAACCTCCTATGCCAAGCGTACAGTCCCCATATATTATATTTAACATATCTTTACCGCTCCTTTTCCTAGCTATATTTTCCATAGTAATATTTCACTTCTTGCATGGCAGGCTTTTCACTTCGATCTGCAAATATAATTCCGTTAGCAGAAAATTCATAATCCGATGGTTTATCGTCAAAATCCCCTCCATACCGAAGAACCATTTCTCCTGTTACTTCATCCTTTACCCATAACGCCTGATCAATATAATCCCAGATAAATCCTCCTTGATACATTTCATAATCCTCTATCAAATCTATATAGGATTTTATTCCCCCTAGTGAATTGCCCATATCATGCATATACTCACATAAGATAAACGGTTTTTTAGGTGAGGTTTCAAGATACTTCCTAATTTCCATAGGATTTGTATACATCCTGCTTTCCATATCTGATATACTATCTTCGTAACTTCTATTATGGAAAACACCTTCATAATGAACAAGACGGCTATTATCTTTTTCTTTATAGAATTGATTCATTGCTATTATGTTCTCTTCTGCATAAGATTCATTTCCTAAGGACCAGAAAAGTATGGACGTATGATTTTTAAACACTTCAAAGTTGGTTCTAGCCCTATCTACCACAACTTCCTTCCATTGACTTATACTACCGGGGATATTCCAAGAAGGTTCTACCTGTCCCATTTTTTGCCAAGACCCATGGGATTCTAAGTTGGCTTCGGCCATAAGATATATTCCATTCTGATCACATAAGTCGTACCATAGAATTTGGTTAGGATAATGACTTGTTCTAACTGCATTTATATTATTTTTTCGAATGATTTCAATATCTTTTTTCATCTCCTTCACCGTGACGCTTCTTCCCCTATTCGCACTCCACTCATGACGGTTCACCCCATTTATAATAAGCCTTTTTCCATTTAAAAGCATTATTTTTTCTTTTATTTCAACTCTTCTAAATCCAATATCATTAGGAATCACTTCAACAAGTTTAGCCGTCTTATCATATACTTCGATTAAGACTTGGTAAAGATAAGGGTTGTGATTATCCCAAGGAATTACTTTTTCAAGAGGAATAGGGCTAAGTGAAATGCTTTCTTTTATCTCCACCTTTTCCCACAATACAATCTCCTTTTCCATCTCTTTATCCCGTAAAGTAACCTTTACATATCCAGATTCTTCTTCAAAGGATGTCAATAGATCAATCCCGATTTTTCCTGATGCATTATCCTCTTCTAGTACTGGCTTTATCCATATGTCTTCTATGTGAATCTTTGGCTTTCCATAAAGTGTTACATTGCGAAAGATGCCAAAAAATCGAAAGAAGTCTTGGTCTTCTATAAAGGCAGCTGTACTTCTCTTATGTACTTCAACAGCTAGCACGTTACCCGACCTTTTTATATAAGGTGTCAAATCAAATTCTGTTGGAGTAAAACTATCCTCAGCGTACCCAATAAAATGTCCATTAAGCCAAACATACATGGCTTGTTCTACACCTTCAAAGCATACATAAACACTTTTATTTTGTAGACCTTCTTTTAAGTCAAAATACTTTAAGTAAGAACCTACAGGATTATATTCTGCTTCGCTAAAAGAACCTTCTTCTAAGCCTCTGTCTAGGCTATAAGAAGCTCTTCGAAAGATATGCCCTTCCCACGGATACATAGTATTAATATAATGTAACTTATCATACCCAGCTAATTCTATATGTCCCGGAACATAAATCTCATCAAAGCTCTTAGCGACATATCCTTCTGTATAAAAATTTTTAGGTCTGCTTTTTGCATTATTGGAATATTGAAAATTCCATGTCCCATTTAAAGATTGAGAAAAAGAGGAAGCATTTGCCTTTCTTTCTTCATGGTTTTTATAAAAACCATGGTCACTATGAGCAGGAAGTTGGTTTACTTTAAAAATTTGTGGATCGTCTAAAAATCTAATATCTGCTTTCATGCTAATCTCCTCTTTTCATTTAGAATTCATAATACAAGGCCTTTAATATTGTCGGCTTTTCTTCCATTTGAATATGTTGTTCATCACCATTGAGATGCATGTATTTAATCCAATTAGCGTTTTTATCATACACCCCTTTTTCCAATGATAAATAATCTAATTGCTTGTTTATATTCAATGTTTCAAGACAAGCTCTATATCCATATCCTATAAAAATTAATTCATTTTCACTTTTTTGAATGATTATTCCCGCACCTGGGATAAATTCGTTATCATCATTGATTTGATGATAAAATTCGATAATGATCTGATATTTTCCTAGTTTAATATGTTTCGTCATATAATTAGCGTTTTGTACAAATCCAATCATTTTATCTGTTCCATAATATTTTGTAATAATTGGCATCATATTAGCAAACAAATTATAACTTTGTGATAAATATTCCTTTACCCTCTCGCTAGATACATTCTTGTCATTCGTATTGGTGTGTGTGATCTGTGTGATAAACGATTTATCTTCACCAATACTTTCCAGCCCAAACGGTGCATAACATAAAGTATTATATGTACCTATGGCTACATATAAATTAGCAACCGCCCATTTATCTCTACGTGTTTCCGGTATAAAAAGCGGATTATCGCTTCTTGCATATGCGTTTGCGACTTTTTCAAACTTAAATGTATACATATCTGGTGACAATACTTCTAAATTAGGCGCTGCACACTTCCACACATCAAGCATCTCCGGCAATGGCCCACCACACGGATAAAATCCCGGCTTTTCATCATCACATTCTTTTAGCCAGGCATTTGTGAACATTGGTAATGCATAGTTCTCTTTACCGGCTTTCGCCAATTTGTCTATATGTAACGCATAGTGCCAACACATAAATGTTTCATCTGCATATTTTTCAAATACATTTCCCCACGATTTATCCGACATGCTTTCATAATTCTTCGTTACTTTACTCAAACCATTATCTGCATTTTTTATATATTCCATTAATTTATGAGGAACATCTTTATTATATTCTTCAGTTGCACTCAATGAAAAATCTCGTGTTGAATCTAACACGCCAACTTCATTTTCAACTTGTACTCCTATAACCGTTTGATCATTAGAATCAAAGTTCTTTATATATTTCATAAAATTTATAAAAGCATTAATCTCTACTGGTAAAATTTCAGTATGAAACATGCTGAGTATTTTTGTTTTTACTCCCTGTTCATCTTCTGTTCTTGGAAACTTAGCCAAATTAGTCTTGACCCAATTCGGAGCATATGTTGAACGCCCATTTTTCCAACTTCCAAACCATAATAAAACTAATTTAAGCTTATGTTTTCTTGCACCTAATATTAATTGTTCAACTATACTAAAATCAAAAACATTTTCCTGTGACTCAATTAACTCCCAATATACTGGAGCTAAAATTGTATTACAATTTAGTTCCTTTGCCTTTCTCCACACATTGGCCATATATTTGTAGGAAGTACATGCTGAATTATGTACCTCGCCCGCTAGCATAATAAAAGGCTGGTCATTTACTAAAAAAGAAAAACTGCTATCTTTTTTAACGATTTTAGGTTTGTTTTTCATATATAAATACTTCCTCTCAAATCATAGTTATCATTGTGTCGTGCCTCTAATAATTAAATCTGTTTGTATGGTTATCCTATCATTTGAATTAATATTATCCACATTTTGTATTGCACTAACAATGGCCTTAGAATAATCTTTATAATTACTTGTTATTGTTGTGACCCCCGGGTAAATAAATGGTGATATGTCAAGATTATCATATCCTACAATTGCTATATCCTTTGGAACATTGATCTTGTTTTTGTTTGCCTCACTTAAGGCTCCGATTGCAACTAAATCATTGATACATATAATTGCTTGTGGCAACTTATCACATTTTAACATTTTTTTCATAGCTATATTACCACCCTCTACCGAGTAATCGCTATCAATAATCTCACTACGTATGTTTATCCCATACTTATCCGCATTATCCTTTATTTCTTTACGCCTTTTAATCGTCGTTCTAATATTTGAATATCCACCCAATAACGCAACATCTTTGTGACCTAAACTCGATAAGTGTTCTAAGAGTTCGTTACTACTTTTTTGTTGCTCATGATAAATTTGTATACATTCTAAACCAGGTACATCAACACATGAAATGACAGGAACCTTCTTATTTATATTTTCTAGTTCGGAAATATATTTTTTATCACACTCTATATCATCAAGACGCCCACCCATAAAAACAATAGCTCTAACATTCGTCGACATAAAGGCATTAAGAATATCACTTTCTAAGCGTTTATCTGATTCTGAATTACACAACATTAGGGTGTAACCTGCCTTTTGAGCAATAAGCTCTGTTTCATAAAATATTTGTGCATAATAGGGGCTGTTAATGTGAGGAACAATAAAGCCCACTATATTTGATTTACTTGACTGCAAAGATTTTGCAATACGATTTGGTTTAAAATTATATTCTTCAATCAATGCTAAAATCTTTTCTCTCTTTTCACTACTAACTTTTGCCGTATTATTGATTATTCTAGACACTGTAGCCGGTGAAACATTTGCCTGTTTTGCAATATCAACTATGGTTATCTTTTCATTCATTAAATCATCTTATCCTTTCAATCCACTACTTACAATACCTTTAATAAAATATTTTTGAAAACATGAATATACTAAAATAATAGGTAATACAGAAAGCAATGCCATAGCCATAACCGGACCTTGATCAAGTGCATCTTTGTAACCACTAATTGATGAATTTAGAAACACCAAGCCAACAGCCAATGTATATTTAGATTGATCATTTAAAAATATAACAGGTCCAAAGTAATCGTTCCATGTCCATACAAACATAAAAATGGCAACTACAAATAAAATTGCTCTTGAATTAGGCACAACTATTTTAAATAAAATATGTAATTCACTGCATCCGTCTATTCTTGCAGCATCCTCTATTTCCTTTGGAAACGTTTTAAAGAACTGATGTAATAAAAACACACTAAAAGCACTTGCTGAAAGCATATTAGGTAATATCAACGGTGCAAAAGTATTGATCAGCTTTAAATTCACATAAATACTATACAAAGGTATTATTGTTACAAAATATGGCACCATCATTGTCGACATTAGTAGTGCAAACCAAAAACTTTTAAGAGGAGCATCATATTTTGCAAATCCATAAGCGACCAACGTCGTGCTTATTAATGTACCAAAAATATTTGCTACTGCTATTATACTGCTATTTTTAAAATATGTAAAAAAATCACCCGATTTAATAACATATTCAAAAGATCTAAGCGTAACAGGTGACGGAATTAATTCTGGTGGATATTGCACTATTTGTTCTGTACTCATTAAAGATGTAGATAACATCCAGAAAAACGGCATTATAAATATTATTCCTAAAACGGAGCAAACTAAAATCCAAACCACAAATCGAATCTTTTTTAACATAAGTAACTACTCCTCCTTCCTTATTCTTCATAATTCATACGTTTTTGCAATGATTTTAATATAACCATACTAATAAATAATATAATAATATACATAATCCAGGCAAGTGCTGCGGCATATCCGAATCGACCAAAATTAAAGCCACTATCATATATGTACATTCCGTACATATAGGTCTTCTTGAGCGGTCCCCCGCCTGTCATGATTAATGGTTGTACGAAAACTTGAAAAGCGGTTATTATTCCCATAACCAAATTGAATGCAAAAACATTAATAATTAATGGAAATGTAATTCTAAAGAAACATTGAGTTTTACCTGCTCCATCAATTTTTGCTGCTTCATAATATGACGTAGGTATTTGTTTAATCCCGGCTAAAAATATCAACATTTGTGAACCACAAAATATCAAATTAACCATTACTAGCGCATTCATTGCCCAGCTTGGGTCTGTCAACCAATATGGTCCTTGTATTCCTAACATTGATAAAATATAATTGATTAAACCTCCTTCACCTCTTAGCAAAAATCGCGCCACTGTAAAAACTGCAACCCCTGCCGCTACTGAAGGAAAATAGAAAACAATTTGAAAAAAATTACTTGCTTTTGATTCTTTTGAAAGTAATAATGCTATTATTAAAGCAAGCATCAAACTTGTTGGTACCGCTATTATTGCATAGTGAAAAGCATTGATTAGACTTTGCTTAAATAAGTCATCATATAGAAATATGTCCGTATAGTTTTGCAGACCAATAAATTTTGGTGCTGAGATTCCATTATATCGTGTTAACGATAGAAATAATGAATATACTAAGGGCATTAAAGTTAATAGAAAAAAGCCCAATAACCACGGAGAAATAAACAGATAAAAATATTTTGCTTGGTTTCTTCTTGTATAATGCATATTTATCCACCCTTTAAATAGTTATAGTATAAAATTTTAATACTCTGTAACAACTTTATTGTGTGCTGTACTGATTGAGTCATTACAGAGTATTAGGTGACTTCAGATTATTCTTTCATTCGATCTAGCTTTAATTGACCTTTAGTCTGCATATTCTCTAATGCAGTATCAATGTCTTGTTCTCCAGCAAAGAGTAATTCTAATTCATATTTTAATATTTCATCTTGTATTTCATTCAGAACTACACCATCTACTGCATAATCAAGTGCATCAAAAAATACAGATTTGTCAAACGGTTGCCAACCATCAGGTATCGTATCTATGAATTCACTGTCTTCGCTCACCTCTTTTAAAGCAGGTAAACCAATGATTTCCATTTCACCTTGTACTTTTTCTGAAGCCGACATATATTTTATGTATTCCCAAGCCTCATCTTTGTACGGTGTATCTGCCGACATACCAATTGCTGTTGTCCAGAGCGGAGACCTCCATTGTCCATACGTTGGATTTGTAGGAAATGTTACGATGTCCCATTCGAAATCATCACCGATTGCAGTGTTGAAACTTGCCATGTCCCAAGAAGCCCCTATTGTCATTGCATATTTACCGCTTTGAAATGTTCCACCAATATCACCAGCCATCGTTGGTGTTGGCGAAACGCCATGCACTTGATACAAATCTGTGATAAATTGTACACCATCTCTATATCCTTGGGTATCTGCCGTCATTGTACCCGTATCCCAATCCCAAGCTTTATAGCCTTCGTATAGGTTTCTGGCCAGTGAGTATGACCACCATGATGAAAAATCTGCTCCCCAAACTTTGTCAGCACCTTCACCTTTTGTTAACGCTTTAGCCGCTGATAAAAACTCTTCTTCCGTCCAATCATTTGTTGGAAGAGGAACATTGTTTTCCTCGAACATCGTTTTATTGTAGATAATAAAGCCTGAATAGAATGTCGTTGGTGCAGCATAAACACTGCCATCATACGACAATCCACTCATTAAACTATCAACCCAAGCATTTTGTAATCCATCTTCTTCAATGTATGAATCCAACGGAGCAAATAAATCATCTTTGAAATATGCACCACCAAAATCACCTGCTATTTGCACCAAATCCGCTAAGGTGTTTGATGAAATCTGCACTGTTAATTTTTCATGAAACCCCTCCGGAATTGCTTCTAGGTTAACATGGATTGATTCGTTTTCAGCATTGAATTCATCAGTCCATTTAGTTTTACTTTCAATTTCTTGTTCATTTCCCCATAGCAAAAACCTTAATTCCACTTTTTCATTATCCGAATCCCCGACATTATCATTATTATTCTCTACATTACTACCCGGAACTTCTGTTTGATCTGATGAGGTGTTGCACGCTGACAACACTAACATCATTGCTATTACGACAATCATTAACTTAGTTTTTTTAATTTCTAACATTGACATAACCTCCATTATATAGTATAGTGTGATTAGTTATTTGAAAACGTTTTCAAGGTTTTAACTATGTTCAGTTTAGCACACGATTTTTTCTGTGTCAAACGGTTTCTTGTCAAAATGCATAGTTTTTTTTAAAAAAGGAGATTAATATTATGAGTAATATCAAAAAGCTTTTTTGCTATTTAATGGTAATTGCACTATTTTTTTCTTCGATGAATTATAGTGCGACAGCACAAAGTACGGTGACAATTAGTCCTGAGTATGAATTTCAAACCTTTAAAGGTTGGGGAACTTCTCTATCTTGGTGGGGGAATGCCATCGGCGGATGGCAAGATTCTACAAAACAAGACGAAATATTGGACCTTATCTTTGATGATGCTGCTGGATTAGGCTTTAATGTAGCAAGATACAATATTGGAGGCGGTGATGATCCAACCCATGATCATATGCGAAATGGAGCTAATCTTGAAGGTTATCAACCTGCACCCGGAGTGTGGGATTATACCGCTGATGCAACACAACGCTATATATTAGACGAAGCAATCTTACGTGGCGTTGACATTGTTGAAGGCTTCGCAAAAACTCCACCTTATTGGATGACCTATAGTGGTTGTTCTTCCGGAAATATTGATGGAACGAGCAACTTAAAACCTGAATACTATGATGACTTTGCTGATTATTTAGCGGAAGTATATCTATTATTTGAAAACACATATGGTGTTACCTTTGACTCGATTTCTCCATTCAACGAGCCTAACGGACCATGGTGGGAAATATATAATAGACAAGAAGGTTGTCACTATACACCACAAGAACAAAATGATTTTTTGAAAGTTTTAGAACAAACTTTCAACGATAAAGGGTTATCAAATGTTACTCTCGCCGGACCAGAAGGATTTGAATTCAACTCAACATTATCATCCTGGAATTCATATGATAATGATGCAAAATCTGCTATTGGCAAAATCAATAGCCATTCATACTATGGAACAGAACGTTTATATCTTAATACTATAGCCTTATGCAATGACAAAAGACTATCGCAATCAGAATACGGAGTTGGTGTAGGTAATCACGACCATGACGCCATCGAGAGTTCTTTGGAATTAGCTCGTAAAATTCGTGACGATATCCGAGAATTACAAGCAGAGACTTGGGTATACTGGCAAGTGGTTGAGGAAGAATTTAATGTAAATAATTGGGGCCTTATTCATGCAAATTTTGAAGGTGTCGAAGATTATGAAATTACAAAACAATATTATGGAATGGCTAATTATTCTAAATTTATTCGCCCCGATTCCACCATCATTGGCGTGAATGATTCTGATATGCTTGTTGCCTTAAATAAAAATACAGATGAACTGACAATAGTCGTTATTAATGATTCAGAATCTCAAAACAGTTATTCTATTGATTTATCTAAATTTATGACTGTCGGTAATAGTGCAAATGCATATAGAACTTCTCTTACCGAAAATTTAGTGCAATTGAATGATATCAGCATTCAAAACAATATCTTGCAAGTTGACACTGCACCTGAATCTATCACTACATATATGATTAGCAATGTTACAACAAATAGTGTACCGGATTTTGATAGAAATTCATCTTATAAAATTGTGAATAAAAGCGATAACACAAAGGTTATGGATGTATTCAACTCATCACCTGATAATAATGCCGATATTATTATTATGGATACAGATAGTAGCAGTGTTAGCCAAAACTGGAAATTTCTAGTTAATGATATAGGTGAATATTATATCGCTAATGTCAATGCCTCAAAAATGCTTGATGTTCCTGGTGCATCAACTAATAATGGTACGAACATGGCATTATGGCAACCAAATGGTGCAAATAATCAATTATGGAAAATTACTGACTTGAACAATGGCTACTTTAGTATTATCAATAAAAATAGCAACAAGGCATTAGGCGTCAAAAATGGTGATATGACTAATGGTAACAATATTGACCAATACGATTATCACGGATATGATAATCAACAATGGAATTTTGAAGTGATTAATTAAGATAAATGTACAAAAGCGGTCATAGTGTTAAGCTATGGTCGCTTTTTCTATAATAACATAGTTTTCCTCATCATATTCTCAGTATTATCTGTAAAATAATCCCCTCCTCTTTCAACTTCATTATACATAAATATTTCTCCTTATTAACAAGTATATCTTATCTCTATTTCAAAATAGATTTACAATTCCAGTATGGTTCGATTAAAAGCGACGAAGCTTTTATTGGTTACATAGCCCCAGTCATATTTACATTCCAATATGGTTCGATTAAAAGGTTATCAAATACAATGTCGATGTTATCATGCGCTCTATTTACATTCCAATATGGTTCGATTAAAAGGCCTACAGAATGGGAGTCAGGCCATGATGTAATGCAAATTTACATTCCAATATGGTTCGATTAAAAGGATGTTATTAACACCAATCTCAGCCATGACTTTTGAATTTACATTCCAATATGGTTCGATTAAAAGCACATCTACCGGAATACCTACACTTTTTCTTTTGATATTTACATTCCAATATGGTTCGATTAAAAGCATGGAAACATCGAAGTAATTGACGCAATATACGATATTTACATTCCAATATGGTTCGATTAAAAGGGACATTCAATTTCCGACAGTTGAACAGATGGCGAGATTTACATTCCAATATGGTTCGATTAAAAGTAAGCGTAACGCATACAGAAAACATCCGGCCACTGATTTACATTCCAATATGGTTCGATTAAAAGGACGCGGAATCACATTAACTAGAAAGACACCTTAAAATTTACATTCCAATATGGTTCGATTAAAAGCTTTCCTGTTGCTAAGCTATTCAAGTATCTAACACTATTTACATTCCAATATGGTTCGATTAAAAGCAAAACGTCATTAAGATATTCTGCACCGTTTGCCGAATTTACATTCCAATATGGTTCGATTAAAAGGCTTCTGTACTTGCGTAACTTGTGAAACTGATTGTAATTTACATTCCAATATGGTTCGATTAAAAGCGTTATTTGATTTTTATAGTTTTGTGGTTTTACTTCATTTACATTCCAATATGGTTCGATTAAAAGTTGTTTTTCTCTCAAGACATTTTTCACAGAAGAATATTTACATTCCAATATGGTTCGATTAAAAGTGTTCCGCGAGTTCTCGCATGTCTTTTACAAAATCTATTTACATTCCAATATGGTTCGATTAAAAGCATCGCTAACTGTTTCAAGATAATGCGCACTTGCATATTTACATTCCAATATGGTTCGATTAAAAGGGAGCGGTTAGATTTGATGAAGAAGATGTTATGAAAATTTACATTCCAATATGGTTCGATTAAAAGATTTAGCAACAGAAACATCAAACGTTACGTTCCCCAATTTACATTCCAATATGGTTCGATTAAAAGTTGTATCTCCACCATTCACTGTTATATTAAGATTATTTACATTCCAATATGGTTCGATTAAAAGCATCGCTAACTGTTTCAAGATAATGCGCACTTGCATATTTACATTCCAATATGGTTCGATTAAAAGGGAGCGGTTAGATTTGATGAAGAAGATGTTATGAAAATTTACATTCCAATATGGTTCGATTAAAAGATTCCTCCTTTAAAGTGGTAAATCCGGATCGTTGGAATTTACATTCCAATATGGTTCGATTAAAAGTTTTCTATCTTTGACCACTTGACCTACTTTAAGCTCATTTACATTCCAATATGGTTCGATTAAAAGTCTAATCATCTGATCCTTAGAATGTTCTTTTATCAAATTTACATTCCAATATGGTTCGATTAAAAGATCAAACTTAGGATAATAATATTGTTCGCCTAATTCATTTACATTCCAATATGGTTCGATTAAAAGGTGGTGCACTCCCCATGTTTGGTGTCTGTGATGGATATTTACATTCCAATATGGTTCGATTAAAAGAACATAATGTATTACTTAATACAACGCTTTA